>ENA-ORTM01001443-ORTM01001443.1-human-gut-metagenome-genome-assembly--contig:-NODE-1443-length-24679-cov-9.167073_pt1 | contig 24679 bp, 19 predicted proteins | sample MGYA00241909_ERZ509182 | MGnify/ENA primary metagenome ERZ509182 (study PRJEB26280, sample SAMEA2338855) | human gut metagenome | biome: human gut; feature: human-associated habitat; material: faeces...
TATATATTTAGTATTGGTACTACTAAACTGACATAAGGTCTACTACTAAATTGACAGTTTACCATACTACTAAATTGATACACCATACTACTAAATTGATGGTTATGTTTTGCTTAACCATAAGCTTTTAGTATATTTGCAAAGTGAACAGGGGTAGACATGGAGTAGCTACCTGTCGAAAGAGTCCGCAACTACTTTCCCCTGTCGCTTTGTATAATAGTTGCGTCATTTTAGTTGCGATGAATACTGTATTTTATACTTGTCTTTTCGGCAATAAATATCTGCCGGAAATTAACGATAAGATTATATACTCTTATCTAGTTTATAAATCAATATCAGAGATTGATGGTATATTTGATTATGAAGGTAATTTTAATCAAGAAACACTAATGGAATATTTTGACGAGTATAATTATTCTACTTTGTATGAAATATCACCTTATAAAATAGCGAAAGATTTATCATTATCCATAAATACAGTAAAAGCTAGATTGCGTTATTTAATCCAATCCAAAATTATAGATCTCGACAATAATATATACATATTTCCTGCTATTAAAAATAGTACATATTTTAAATTAGAAATGGGAACTGGATTGAAAGGTAATGATTTAGTCGTTTATTCATTTTTATTTGGAAAGGCTGAAAGATTTCATGGCAAAATAACAACTTACAATGGAATACAATGTAAAGAATTGGGCATGAGTAAGAAAAACTACGAGAAAGTATTATGTAGTTTATCACAAAAAGGATTTATATACAGAGATAAAAATAACGCATTATTAATAAACTAAATCAAAAAAGTATGAGACAAAAGTGGAAGTGATTAAGTATTATTAGCAGATATTATGCTTGTGAATTAAGTATAACTTAGTATCTTTGAAACCAAATAAGAAGAGCTGCATCTACTAAATGCAGCTCCCAACAAAGCCTACTTCTTGTTAGTAGGAGGACAACGTTTATAAGGTTTGACAATTACCACTTGATTATCTCTAATGGCAATATATCCATCAACCTCAACGGTCTTTTCTTTGTTGCAGATATGCTTTTTCATAATAAAAAAGTTTTTAATTTATAGTCAAAAGCCTAACTACGTAGACCCTTTCCAATTATCCACGTAGTATTATGACAAGCATACTGTCTCTTATTTGCAAAGATAAAGGTTTGATCTGAATATCCAAATTTATATCAAACAAAGAAACGTGCTCTTTCCAGTTAACACCAACTAGAAAGAGCTTTTTTATTATAACTAAAAGTTATGGCACAAGGCTAGGTGTTGAGTCGTATATAAGTGCCTAAATTCTTTGTGCCCATTTTCATTTTCTATATAGAAAAATTGACTTCGGTCATATCCTTTTTCTCTGATTTTTTCTGTCAGGCTATCATAATAGGCAACAATCTCGTTCTTTATGATTCTTTCAATTATAGATTTATCTGTTATCACCTGGCGGGTTTCGTATGATTCGTCAGTAGTGGCAAAATGAATTTTCATCATTCTGGGATTAGCAGGTATGTCTTTTACTTCCTTTAATGTGGTGGATAATATGCCGACTAATCCTTTGGGGATAATTAGTGAAGCTTGTTCATATTTAAGATAGGGAAATTCTTTTATCCGTTTGAACGGTATCCGTTGTAGTATATGCCTGTAATTGGCGCAGCATTCGGTGATTACTATCCCTCCGACTGCTATCATTGCATACCACTTGTATTGGCCATCGGTTATAAAGAAAATAATTATTGTTATAATAAACAAGGTAATGTCAAATATGGCTCTTATCTTATATCGTGCCAGATCGACTTGTGACACCAACATCCAATTCAAAACTTTTAATATTACAATTTTTCTGATCCTTACAATTCTTTTGTAGATATTGAACAATGGAATGATTACTGGTATCGCGATAGATAAGAGAAAGAGAAGTTTGTTTGAAGTAATATTTGTGAAGATATCACTCCAGTCCAGATTATGAACATAGTTCACTGCCGCTTGAATCAGATTGTTTTCCATAATATTGATTTTGGTAGGTGTTTGTTCAAAGGTCAGAAATTCACAGGTCCTACAATTCTTGCAGGATTTCCAGCTACTAGAGTATATGCCGGCACGTCTTTGGTAACAACGGCACCAGCGGCAACCATGCACCATTCTCCTAAAGTTACCCCACACAAAATTGTCGCGTTGGCTCCGATAGAAGCGCCATATTTAACCACAGTCTCGCTGACGTCCCAATCTTCGGATGATTTTAATGTTCCGTCAGGATTTATGGAACGTGGATATTTGTCATTTGTGAAAGATACCGATGGTCCGACAAAGACTCCGTCCTCCAGTGTCACGCCATGAGGAATCATAACATTATCTTGTATTTTGACTCTGTTCCCGATTATTACGTTTGAATCAATAAATATATTACGATGAATTTTGCATTCGTCTCCAATTATAGCATTGGGAGCGATGACTGTAAATTCTTCAATAATAGTTCCTTTTCCTATTTGTGCGTTTGGGGCTATCTTTGCCGTTGTGTCAATCATGCTTTTCATTTTGGTATTCAGTCTTACAAAAATAAGAATATGAAAGGACAAATACAAGTTATTATTTTACTCTTTGTTATTTCCTATCAAATTATTAAAGGGAATGTGTTTTTTTCGAGAAAATAAAAATATCTTAGCGAATTGTTGGAGCGTGTTCATTTGCTGTTTGCAAGCAGCAAAAAGTGGGAGAAAATGCTGTTTGTAAACAGCAAATGACTATATTTGTACGATGTGAACTTAAACAGATTGAAATATGAGTGGTAAGATTTACCCTATCGGTATACAGAATTTTGAAAAAATTCGTAAAGGTGGCTATTTTTATATTGATAAAACAGCATTGATTTATCAATTGGTGAAAACCGGAAGCTACTATTTTTTGAGTCGTCCGCGCCGTTTTGGCAAAAGTCTCCTTATTTCTACGCTTGAAGCCTACTTTCAAGGAAAGCGTGAACTCTTTGAAGGACTGGCTATGGAGAAGATGGAAAAAGATTGGGTAAAATATCCTGTATTACATCTTGATCTTAATACGGAAAAATACGATACTCCGGAAAGTTTGGAAAATAAGCTGAACGGGGCATTAGTGGAATGGGAGAAGATGTATGGCGCTGAGCCATCGGAAAAATCCTTGGCGATGCGTTTTGAGGGTGTTATTAAGCGTGCCTGTCAGCAAGAGGGGCAAAGTGTGGTGATCCTAGTGGACGAGTATGATAAACCAATGTTACAGGCTATTGGTGATGATGCGTTGCAAAAGAGTTTCCGTGATACATTGAAAGCTTTTTATGGCGCATTGAAAAGTCAGGATGGCTGTATTAAGTTTGCTTTGTTGACGGGCGTGACCAAGTTCGGTAAAGTCAGTGTGTTCAGTGATTTGAATAACCTGAATGACATTTCAATGTGGAATAAGTATATAGATATTTGTGGTGCGAGCGAACAGGAGCTATACGATAATCTGGATGCTGAACTTCATGAATTTGCCAATGTGCAGGGAGTGACGTATGAAGAGATATGTGCCAGGTTGAAAGAAATGTATGATGGCTATCATTTCACGCACAATTCCAAAGGAATGTACAATCCTTTCAGTCTGCTTTTAGCTTTTGATAGGAATGAGTTTAAAAGCTACTGGTTTGAAACAGGTACTCCCACTTATTTGGTGGAATTGCTGAAGAAACACCATTACGACCTTCATCGGATGGCCCATGAAGAAACCGATGAACAGGTACTGAACAGTATAGATTCAGAATCTACCAATCCTATTCCGGTTATTTATCAGAGCGGATACCTCACTATTAAGGGATATGATGATCGTTTTGGAATATATCGTTTGGGTTTTCCTAATCGTGAAGTGGAGGAAGGGTTTGTCCGTTTTCTGCTTCCTTATTATGCGAACGTCAATAAAGTGGAGTCTCCCTTTGAGATTCAAAAATTTGTTCGTGAAGTGGAGTCTGGTGATTACGAATCTTTTTTCCGTCGCCTGCAAAGTTTCTTTTTGGATATTCCATACGAGCTTGCCCGCGAATTGGAATTACATTATCAGAATGTACTATATATCGTGTGTAAACTGGTAGGCTTCTATGTAAAAGCGGAATATCATACGAGTGAGGGCCGTGTGGATATGGTATTGCAGACCGATAAATTTATCTACATCATAGAATTTAAATTGAATGGTACGGCGGAAGAAGCTTTGCGGCAGATAGAGGATAAACATTATGCTCGTCCGTTTGCAACGGATTCGCGGAAACTTTTCAAGATTGGCGTTAACTTTAGTGCTGAAACAAGAAATATAGAAAAGTGGTTGGTGGAGAATTGATGCCTCTGAAATGGATATAAAATATTCATTTCTCATGTTCTCATAAATATGATCTAAGTGTCAGATTGTTAATGGTATAAGCTATGAGAAATGATTTTAAATTTAGTATTTCTCATAGCTTTATTCACAAATAGACCTTAATTTGGCTTATTTCTCATACCCGTTGAAATCATTTCTCATAATGCCCCGGAGTTGGTACATAAATAGGCTGTGTGGGTTTGCCTATATTCTGTAAGTTTCCTTGTGCCTTTAGACGACGAATCTGTCTGCTGGCCATGCTTTGGGTAAAACAACAGAGTGACTGCATATTACTACGGGTCAATACAGGATGGGTTGCAAAATAGGCAGTGAGTTTCTTGTCGATCTCTTCTTCTGAAAGAGAAGCCGAATGTGGCTTGTATTTCGAACGTCGTAAGTGACTACTCATACACAAACTCTTTAAATTTCTGTCAGCCTGGAAGTTAATGGATTTTAGTTTCACTTTATCTGCACGGGTGGTAAGCGAGTGCACGGGTTCGGTCGCTTGCAATGTAATCTGGAAATAGCCGATCCCATCCAGATGTACTTGTTCTCCTTCGCATAGGTGGTTGCCCATGCATCTGCTCAATTCCATTAGCATGGCTTCTACTTCCGCTTTTCCGAAAGTGGTTGCCATGTGGATTTCTCTTGCCAATTTTTGAGTAGTCACATGTTGAAAGTTGACTACCCGTGGATGATAACTAGGTTCTTCTCCTTTTTTCTCCGGTTGGGGATTCTTATAAAACTCGAATTGTATTGCCATCTTTGTTCTAATTTAATGGTTGTTTATATATTATGTAATTGATGCGCTTAGTGTATCTTGCCTTTATTCTTTTATTATTTAACTACCAGCTAGTTCGTTCCACTAGAGTGAACGGTTCTTTTCACTCTAGTAGACAGATCTTTCTACTCTAGTGAACAGAACCGTTCACTGTAGTGGAACGATTGGGATCCTCTTTCAAAGATACGACATTATTAACTGAAAAACAAATAATTACACGGTTGTTTACATGTAAATAATAGATGAGGGTTGTGTAAAATAAGGTTGGCCAATGAGCGAAATGAATGGTTGGTATTTGACTATGAGAAATGATCCGGAATACTATGATAAATAGACACTTTTTGAGCAAAAATGAAAGACAAAGTATGAGAAATACCGGATTTAAAAACGTTTCTCATGGTGTACTATGCTGATTTTGTGTGTTTTATCTGAAACTTATGAGAATATGAGAATAAGAATTGCAAATCATTACTAGTGGACGTGCGTTTGTGAGGTGTCAAATTTGTTTATACGGGATATTAACCGTACATTTGTCTGTGGTAATAATCGCCCTACAAACACATGCAGGACAAATAAATTAATTAAGCAATGAGAATAACATTGGTAAGAGACGATGGCAAGGTGAACACTATGCGTACGTTAAGAATCGAACAGCTCGTAGAGCAAATGAAAGTGGAAACCAAAGCACAGTCTGTTTCAAAAATGAGAGAAGTCCTGCCTTTTATGCTTCCGGGTGATAAAAATGACTATGTGCAGAAAGTGCAGAAGGTGATACCTGCAGCGGCCTTTTTCCGCAAAGACGGAATAACGACCATGAGTGAATACAACGGAATTGTGATGATTCAGGTGAATAACTTATCCGGGAATATGGAAGCGGATGAAGTGAAAGAGCGGGTGAGGGAGCTGCCGCAAACTTATTTAGCTTTCACCGGTTCTTCCGGAAAGTCAGTGAAGATATGGGTCCGTTTTACTTATCCCAATGACCTTTTACCGGAAACCCGTGAACAGGCAGAGCTTTTTCATGCACACGCCTATCGGTTGGCTGTGAAATTCTATCAGCCCCAACTTCCTTTTGATATCGAACTGAAAGAACCTTCATTGGAACAATATTGTCGCTGGACTTTTGATCCGGATTTGTATTTTAATTCCGAAGCGATGCCTATTTATATGAAACAACCTGTGGCTATGCCGGGCGAAACCACTTATCGTGAACGGGTGCAAACGGAAACTTCACCATTGCAACGGCTTGCACCGGGGTATGAAAGATGTGATGCGCTTTCTGTTCTTTTTGAAGCAGCCTTCGCACGTGCACTGGATGAGGAGGATGGTTATCAACCGGAAGAAGGTGATAAACAGTCTTTGTTGATAAATCTGGCCGGGTATTGTTTTCGCGCCGGTATTCCTGAAGAAGATACGGTGCGATGGTGTCGGGCGCATTATCGTTTGCCAAAAGATGATACATTGGTTCGGGGGACTGTACGGAATGTATATCGGACTTCAGAGGGATTTGCGAGTAAGAGCAGCCTGTTGCCGGAACAATTATTTGTCATGCAGATGGATGAGTTTATGAAACGGCGTTATGATTTCCGTTTCAACCAACTAACGTCACAAGTGGAATGTCGCGAACGGAATAGCTTTAATTTTTATTTTCTTCCGGTGGATAAACGGTTGATGGCAAGCATTACAATGAATGCACAATATGAGGGGCTTAAACTTTGGGATAAAGATGTCGTGCGTTTCCTGAATTCGGATCATGTACCGGTTTATCAACCTATTGAAGAGTTTCTTTATGACCTTCCTCGTTGGAACGGTAAGGATTATATTGGCAATTTAGCCAAACGGGTTCCTTGTGACCATCCTTATTGGACTCAATTGTTTCGTCGTTGGTTTCTTAGTATGGTCGCACATTGGCGTGGGATGGGTAAGAATCATGCGAATAGCACTTCGCCTATATTGATCGGCCCGCAAGCTTATCGTAAGTCTACATTTTGCCGCTTGATCTTGCCGCCATGTTTACAGGCATATTATACGGACAGTATCGATTTCAGTCGGAAACGGGATGCTGAACTGTATTTGAATCGCTTTTTATTGATTAATATGGATGAGTTCGATCAGATTGGCATCAGTCAGCAGTCTTTTCTCAAGCATATTCTGCAAAAGCCTGTTGTCAATACGCGACGTCCGAATGCTTCGGCAGTGGAGGAGCTTCGCCGGTACGCTTCTTTTATAGGTACAAGTAATCATAAGGATCTGTTGACGGATACTTCCGGCAGTCGCCGTTTTATCGGTGTCGAGGTGACGGGAGTGATAGATGTGGTCCGCCCTATTGATTATGAGCAGTTATATGCACAGGCAATGGCTGCATTGCGGAGTAATGAGCGCTATTGGTTTGATGAAAAAGAGGAGGCGATTATGACGGAGGCTAACCGGGAGTTTGAACAGTCGCCGGCGATTGAACAATTGTTTCAGGTATATTACCGGGCAGCGGAAGAGGAAGAAGAGGGAGAATGGTTGCTTGCTGCAGATATCCTTCAACGGATACAAAAAGCAAGTAAAATGAAATTTTCTTCCGGGCAAGTTAATTATTTCGGGCGTATATTGCAGAGGCTGGGAGTAAAGTCGTTTAGGAAAACACGTGGGGTTTATTATCATGTGATGCCTGTAGAGTAAGGATGATGATGAAATAATGTATAGTAGATGGCTTTTATTATTTTATAATAATTATCTTTGCGTAATAACGTGAGATGTATGAAGACTATGATAAGAAATCCTTTTATAACAAGCGGATATGTCTCTGCTGATTATTTTTGCGATCGCCGTTTTGAGAGCGAACAGTTGGTGCGCGAGGTGATGAATGGGAATAATTTGGCTCTTGTCTCTACCCGGCGAATGGGAAAAACAGGGCTGATCCGTCATTGCTTTCAGTTTCCTGAAATTAAACAGGGTTACTATACCTTTTTTATTGATATATATGATAGCCGTTCATTGCGTGATTTGGTCTTTGCACTTAGTAAGGAGATTTTGGAAGTACTGAAACCTATGGGGAAGAAAGCTTTGCATGGCTTTTGGGAATGTGTAAAATCTTTGCAGGCTAGTATCTCTTTTGATGTGAATGGTATGCCTTCTTTGAATCTGGGATTAGGAGATATACAAGCTCCGGCTACTACGCTTGATGAAATCTTCCGGTATTTAGAGCAAGCGGATAAGCCTTGTTTGATTGCTATTGATGAATTTCAGCAGATTTCCGGATATGTAGAGAAAAATGTGGAAGCTACTCTTCGGACCTATGTGCAACATTGTAATAATGCACGTTTCATTTTTGCAGGGAGCCAGCGGCATGTGATGGGAAATATGTTTTTAACGCCTTCCCGGCCTTTTTATCAAAGTGTATCAATGATGCATTTGGAGAGTATTCCTTTAGAAGAATATATTCGTTTTGCAGGTACTCATTTCAAGCGTGCGGGCAAAGAAATAGAAGAAAATGCTATTATTGTGATTTATCAACAGTTTGAGGGAATCACATGGTATATACAAAAAGTGTTGAATACGCTTTATGACATGACTTCGGAACAGGGAGTCTGTAGAGTTGAAATGGTGCCAGGCGCTATTCGGCAGATTATTGATTCATTCAGATATACTTATTCGGAGATTCTTTTTCGTTTGCCGGAAAAACAAAAGGAGTTACTGATTGCTATCACTAAAGAGGGAAAGGCTAAAGCTGTCACTTCCGGTGCTTTCATTAGAAAATACAGACTGGCTTCTGCTAGTTCAGTCCAGGCAGCGCTGAAAGGACTGCTGGAAAAGGATTTTGTGACCCAGGAAATGGGAATTTGTCAAATATATGATCGTTTCTTGGGAATTTGGCTGAAAGAGAATTATTGATTCATATTTCATTTATTGAAGGGCGCTTTTCGATAAATCGCGTTAATAATTAGCTGAAACTGCTGTCTGTTAATCAGTTTTATTGTATCTTTGCGGTCTTAACTTTTTTAATGGTAAATAATGAAGGAATTTCTACAACTAATGCGACGCTTTGTGTCGCCTTATAAGAAGTATATCGGCTGGGCTATTGTGCTGAATATTTTGTCTGCAGTATTCAATGTCTTTTCTTTTACTTTCTTGATTCCTATTTTGAGCATTCTCTTTAAAACAGAAGGAGCGAATAAGGTATACCATTTTATGGAATGGGGTAGTGGCGATTTGACAGATGTTGCTAAGAATAACTTTTATTATTATGTCAATCAGATGATTATGGATAATGGCCCTACTATGGCCCTTATCTTTTTAGGGTTGTTCCTGATGATAATGACGTTGTTTAAAACCGGTTGTTACTTTGCTTCTTCGGCTGTCATGATTCCGTTGCGAACAGGAGTAGTACGTGATATTCGTATCATGGTATATGCAAAAGTAATGCGTTTGCCAATGTCTTTTTTCTCTGAAGAAAGAAAAGGAGATATCATAGCCCGTATGAGTGGTGACGTGGGAGAAGTCGAAAATTCCATTACCAGTTCATTGGACATGTTGATGAAGAGCCCGATTCTGATTCTTCTTTATTTCATCACTTTGATTATAACCAGTTGGCAGTTGACACTCTTTACTATCGTTGTATTGCCGGGAATGGGCTGGTTGATGGGAGTGGTCGGTAGAAAACTGAAGCGTCAGTCATTGGAGGCACAGTCAAAATGGAGTGATACGATGTCGCAATTGGAAGAAACATTAGGAGGTTTGCGTATTATCAAAGCCTTTATTGCGGAAGATAAAATGATTAGCCGCTTTACCAAATGTAGCAATGAATTGCGTGACGCTACCAATAAAGTTGCTATTCGTCAGGCATTAGCGCATCCAATGAGTGAGTTTTTAGGAACGATTCTGATTGTAGCTGTATTGTGGTTTGGAGGTACATTGATTTTGGGACAGAATGCAACCATCGATGCTCCTACATTCATCTTTTATATGGTTATCTTATATAGTGTAATCAATCCATTGAAAGACTTTGCTAAAGCGGGATACAACATTCCGAAAGGGTTGGCTTCCATGGAACGTGTGGACAAAATCCTGAAGGCAGAGAATAAGATTAAGGAAATTCCGAATCCGAAACCGTTGAAAGGTTTGAATGATAGAATCGAATTTAAAGATATCTCTTTCAGCTATGATGGTAAAAGAGAGGTGTTGAAGCATGTAAACCTGACAGTTCCCAAAGGAAAAACAATCGCACTGGTTGGGCAATCGGGATCCGGTAAATCTACATTAGTCGATTTGTTGCCGCGTTATCACGATGTACAGGAAGGTGATATTACCATTGACGGAACAAGTATTCGTGATGTACGTATTGCGGATTTGCGCAGTTTGATTGGTAATGTAAACCAGGAGGCTATTCTGTTTAATGATACATTCTTCAATAACATTGCTTTTGGCGTGGAGAATGCGACAATGGAACAAGTTATAGAGGCGGCGAAGATTGCCAATGCGCATGATTTCATTATGGAGAAACCGGAAGGATATAATATGAATATCGGTGACCGTGGCGGAAAATTGTCCGGTGGTCAGCGTCAGCGTATCAGTATTGCGCGTGCTATTTTGAAGAATCCTCCGATTCTGATTCTTGATGAGGCTACTTCTGCTTTGGATACCGAATCAGAACGTCTTGTACAGGAAGCGTTGGAACGTTTGATGAAAACACGTACGACGATTGCTATTGCCCACCGTCTTTCTACGATTAAGAATGCAGATGAAATCTGTGTACTGTATGAGGGTGAGATTGTGGAACGTGGTAAGCATGAAGAACTCATTGAGTTAAACGGTTACTATAAACGTCTGCATGATATGCAGCAGTTGTAATTCTTGATATTGTAATGATATTATTAAGTTTTGATACAGAAGAATTTGATGTACCTCGTGAGCATGGTGTAGACTTTCCGTTGGATGAAGCAATGAAAGTGTCAGTCTATGGTACAAATCGGATACTGGACTGCCTGAAAAACAACGGGGTGAAAGCTACTTTCTTTTGTACAAGCAATTTTGCAGAAAATGCGCCGGAAGTGATGCGGCGCATTATGGACGAAGGACATGAAGTTGCTGCGCATGGATGTGACCATTGGCAGCCACAGGCTTCGGATGTCAGTCGTTCAAAAGAAATTCTGGAACGTCTTACCGGCAGGACGATACAAGGTTATCGCCAGCCGCGTATGTTCCCCGTATCAGATACGGAACTTGAACGGATGGGGTATGTATATAACTCCTCATTGAATCCCGCATTTATCCCCGGAAGATATATGCATTTGTCGGAGCCCCGTACCTGCTTTATGACGGGTAAGTTACTTCAAATCCCGGCTTCTGTAACTCCGTGGATTCGCTTCCCGCTATTCTGGTTGTCTTGTCATAATCTGCCGATGTGGCTGTATCAACTCCTGGTAAACCGGGTATTGAAGCATGACGGATATTTTGTGACTTATTTCCACCCGTGGGAATTCTACCCGTTGGGTGAACATCCTGAATTTAAGATGCCTTTTATTATCCGCAATCATTCCGGTAAAGGAATGGAGGAACGTTTGGATATGCTTATCCGCAAACTGAAAGAAAAGGGATATGCTTTTATGACTTACTCGGAATTTGCACAGATAAAACTGGCTGAACTAAATAAACCGGACGAAAAATGATAAAATTGGCTATTGTATCCCCCTGCTATAATGAGGAGGAAGTGTTGGAAGATTCGGCCGCCCGTTTGACAGCCTTGTTTGATGAGTTGGTGGCGAAAGAAAAGATCAGTGCCGACAGCTTTGTGCTCTTTGTGAATGATGGCAGCAAAGATCGTACATGGAGCATCATTAAGAAACTGCACGGGACGAATCCTTATATAAAAGGAATGAATCTGGCACGGAACGTGGGACATCAGTATGCGATCATGGCCGGTATGATGACCGCTAAAGACTGGAGTGATGCCGTTATTACCATTGATGCCGATTTGCAGGATGATCTGAATGCGATTGAGGAGATGATCGATGCTTATACGCAAGGATATGATGTTGTATATGGAGTGAAAGTATCTCGTCAGGCAGACCCCGTATTGAAACGTCTTTCTGCAACAGCCTTTTATAAATTACAGCACCGGATGGGAGTGGAGACTATCTACAATCATGCGGATTTTCGTTTTCTAAGCCGGAGAGTGCTGGAACAGTTGTCTCATTATCAGGAACGCAATGTCTATCTGCGTGGTATTATCCCGTTGCTGGGTTTCCCTTCTACTACGGTAGATGATGTGATTCGGGAACGGACAGCCGGAACTTCCAAATATACAGTGAGAAAGATGTTCAGTCTGGCTTTGGACGGGATAACCTCTTTCTCGGTAAAGCCCATTTACGGAATTGTTTATCTGGGAGGTATCTTTGTTTTTATCAGTATTTTGATTGGAATCTATGTTCTTTACGCATTGATTTCGGGTACTGCGGAACATGGCTGGGCCTCTTTGATGTTGTCTATCTGGTTTGTTGGCGGGGTTGTTTTATTATCCATAGGAGCTGTCGGACTGTATATTGGCAAGATTTATAAAGAGGTAAAACGTCGTCCGCTCTATAATGTGGAAGAAGTGTTGTACGATGATCAGAATAAGTAAGGCTATACTTGAGAAGCACCCGGATTGGCGGGATAAGTTCTGGCAATTTGTTCGTTTTGGAGTTGTCGGCACTATATCTTCAGCCATTCATTACGGCGTATATTGCCTGGTCTTGTTGGTTGCGAATGCCAATATCTCCTTTACGGCTGGTTATGCTGTAGGATTTGTCTGCAACTACTTCCTGACTACTTTCTTCACCTTTCGTTCCAAACCATCCTCGCATAATGCGATCGGCTTTGGTTTTAGTCATCTGATTAATTACCTGCTTGAGATCGGCTTACTGAATCTCTTCCTCTGGATAGGGGCGGGTGAACTGCTTGCACCGATACTGGTAATGATTATCGTGGTGCCTATCAATTTCCTGATTCTTCATTTCGTTTATATCTATAAAGGGAGGAAATAACACTATTCAATCCCTTTCATTTAATTCATAAAAAGAAAAGGCTATTATGAAACATTTTCTAAATCTTATTGTATATATACTTACCATACATGTTTCGGCTTTACTGATCGCAGGACTGTTTCGCCTGGTACTTTTTATCTCATCTTATCATCAGTTGACCTCTGAAGCCTTGTCGGATAAGACACTTCCGATGCTTGCTTTTGTGCATGGTGTCTGGTTTGACAATGTGATAGGCTGTTACATACTTCTGTTGCCTCTGGTAGTTGCGGTGGTATGTGGAGTTTGCAACTATTATGGGAAAGCGTTGTTCCGTTTCTTTACGATCTTTTTCAGTGTCTTTTATGGATTGGTTTATTTAATCAGTGCGTCGGACATTCCTTATTTTGCCTATTTCTTTAAACATATCAACTCTTCCATATTCGAATGGTTCGGTTATGCGGGAACTACCGCCGGAATGATATTGGGGGAAAGTGCCTATTATCTGTCCATCGGATTATTCCTTCTCTTTCTGGCCGGATTCGTAGTTTGGCTTATCTATCTGGCACGTTATTTCCATCATCGTAGCCTTACCATTTCCGCTCCGTTTCCTTATTGGAAGCGAGGAGGGGCGGTTCTGATCGGTGCTTGCTTAATCGGACTCTGCATCTTTGGAATCCGGGGGCGTACAGGCTATAACCCGATCAAAGTAAGTGCGGCATATTTCTGTCAGGATGCTTTTCTCAATCAACTGGGAGTAAGTCCTACTTTTAACCTGCTGACGAGTGTGATGGATGATATGAGACCTGAAAATAAATACTTGCATCTGATGGATGAACAGGAAGCCATCACCAAGGCGCAAGCTCTGCTCAACCGTCCGGGAGATGCGAATGTTTCCCCGTTGGCTGTTTATAGGCATGCTGCAAAAGCGGATAGCGTGCAACAACGCCGTCCTAATGTCGTCTTGATTATGATGGAGTCTATGTCCGCCAAGTTTATGAAGCATTTCGGGCAATCGGAGACTTTGACTCCTTTCCTGGATAGCCTGTATACCCGTTCTATCAGTTTCCGCAATTTCTATTCGGCAGGAATCCATACGAACCATGGTTTGTATGCCACCTTGTATTCTTTTCCGGCTATGATGAAACGGAACCTGATGAAAGGCTCTGTCATTCCCCGCTATTCGGGACTGCCTACCGTACTGAAAGAAAACGGCTATTACAACCTTTTCTTTATGACGCATGAAGGACAGTATGATAATATGAACGCTTTCTTCCGGACGAACGGCTATGATGAAGTGTTTTCACAAGAAGACTATCCGGCTGATAAGGTTGTGAATAGCTTTGGAGTGCAGGATGATTTCTTGTATGACTATGCAATTCCGGTATTGAATCAGCGGGCTGCCACCGGACAACCGTTTTTTGCTACTTTACTGTCCATCAGTAATCATCCGCCGTATGTGATACCTCCTTTCTTCCATCCGAAAACAAGTGAACCGGAGATGCAGATCGTTGAGTATGCGGATTGGGCTTTGCGTCAGTTCTTTGAAGAGGCGCGTAAACAACCCTGGTTTGATAATACGATATTCGTATTGGAAGGAGATCATGGCAAACTGGTGGGAGACGCCGAATGTGAACTACCGGAATCTTATAATCATATTCCACTGATGATTTACTCCAGCCGTATTCAACCGGAAGAGAAAACTGCATTTGGCGGTCAGGTAGATATACAGCCAACGATATTAGGGTTGTTGAATATTGATTATTTACAGAATAATTTTGGGGTAGACTTGCTGAAGGAAGAACGTCCCTGTATGTTCTATACTGCTGACAATATGGTGGCGGGACGCAATGATACGTTACTCTATCTTTATAATTACGAGACTCAGCAGGAACTTACTTATGATATCGGTAACGGCAAATTGAATGCTGTTCCGATGGATGATAGCTTTTTGCCTTTGAAAGAATATAGTTTTTCCATGCTCCAATCGGCGGAGTTCCTTGTGAAGCATGGAAAAACGCTTAATTCTATACCTTTTACTCAACAATAGGAGTCGTTTCGGTATTTTCAGGCTGTTGGTTTTTAACGAACTTGTATATCTTGGCTATTTGCCGGAGTACTCGTTTAGGGGATTCATATACCTCCTCAAACTGATACCCTTCTTTCTCGAATTCGGGAAGATATTTCTCTGCATCATTCGTGCCGATTAACAAGAAACCTTCCGAAGGACGTTTCTCATAGAAGTTGTCGAGACGATTGTGCAGATAGAAATTGAGTTCGAAATAATGTACGGGGTCACCTGCTGCATGCAGACTTTCTTCAATGAATTCGTACATCGTTCCTTCGCTTTCCGGCGCAACCTTTTCTATTTCTGTAGCGATGAATTTGACCGACTTCGAATTTAATGCTGCCGGCTGATAAGCACCGTCCAATGCAAGGTATAATCCCATTGTAAGCACAACGAGAGCGTATAGGAAACGGTTGTTCAATGCATTTTTCCGTTGATAGAACCACCAGTAGATACCGAGAATGGTAGGAATGGCAATCAGGAATAAGGCCCCTGCTCCGCTGATATTCTGTATTGCACGCATGAAATTAATATTGTCCTGCGCGTGACGACCCTGGAAAATAGTTTCAGGGATGAGTCCGCATTTTAATACGATGAAGCAGGTGAACAGTAGCAGGCTGATTACTGCAAGAATACTTCCGTATACCTTGATGACTTTAGATTGCTTCTTGACCAGATAGAATAGATATTTGGCAAGGAAATAAGCAATGAAAGGATAGATCGGCATCAGATATACACTACGTTTGCTCTGCGGAATACAGTAGAAGACGAAGATTACAACGATACTGGTGAAAGAGAATAAATCCACCGGGTCCATATTCTTTATCCATGTGGTGAAACGTTTCCACCAGGCTGCCGGTTGGATGCTGAATTTATGGTAAGTCAGGCTGAACAGGGAGAGCACGACTAACAGTGTCCAGGGAACGTATCCGGCAAATAGGGTCACAAAATTATAATGCCAGGGGTTCACGCATGAATTGTAACTCATGGTATTAGTCATACGACCGAAGTTTTCTTCCATAACTAATGCCAGGAACTCTTCTCCACCTTGTTGGTAAGCAGCGACATACCAGCAGAAAGGCAGGATGAGTGAAAGAATGGCCCAGGCGGAAAGTAACAAGAATGCTTTGAAGAAGTTGACACCCCGGAGTAACAAGAAGATGCCTACCACTAAACATGGAATGATAGTACCTACCGGTCCTTTAGTCAGTGTGCCGCAGCTCATCAGGAGAATGGCCAGCCAGGGAATACCTTTGAGTCCCTTCACATACCATTTGTAGAGACAATACAGAGCGCCAACGGTGAGCGCTGTCAATACCATATCCACCCGGCAGTTTGCTCCGGCCCGGTGCAGCTCAAAATTAGTCAGGGTAATAAAGGCGGCCAACAACGCCAGTTCCACTCCTTTTCTTTTGGCAAAGAACAGAAAGCCGCAGAGGGTCATGGCGATCAGGGCGATGGCAGACGGCAAGCGGGAGGTCATTTCTGTGACTTGCCCTCCGTTTACTGCTGCCGAAACAGCGGCTATGCTCCAGTGGAAGAAAGGCGGTTTGTAAGCCATTTCTCCTCCGTTGTTTCTGGGTAAAATCCAGTTTCCGCTATCCAGCATGGAGTAGGAGACAATAGATTCGCGAGGCTCCCCTTTGGTGTGGTACTCCGATAAACCGAGGAAAGGCAGGATAGTAACTACGCAAATGACTAGTAACAGCCAGAAAGCTTTGTTTGAAGTCAATGTTTTCATCTTTATCTTATATTGAAATTTATGTTCTTTTATTTTCTGCCGAAGTCGGCCGGAATTTCTCCCCATTCTTTCGTTTCCCATTTCAGAATAGGGGTGGTATAGGTGTTTCCCTGCAACCATTTTTCTGCCCGTTCAATCAACAGAAAGAGTTCTTCTGTTTCCGGGGTCCGGGGGAGTTTGGTCTTGCACTTCTTCTGTCGCACCCAGCTGATGGCATTCGCGCTGTCACTGTAAATGGGCATATCGAAACCTTTCTTTTTCAGCAACGCCAAACCGTGTACGATGGCTAGAAACTCACCGATATTATTCGTGCCTTTCATCGGGCCGAAATGAAAAATCTCCTGACGGCTGGCAATGTGTACGCCGCGATATTCCATCGGTCCCGGATTACCGCTACAGGCTGCATCGACAGCCAGGCTATTGTCGATCACACAAGAAGGTAAAGTATCCGAAGAAGGTTTAGGACCTCCTGATTTAGCCTTTGCATTCTTGCCGATATAAGCATAGGGAGACATTGTCAACGCGCGTTCCGCTTCTTCGCGCGTATCAAATGATTTGTATTTGGCAGCTTCATATCCTTTGATTTGAAGCTGGCAGTCTGTCCAGGAAGTATAAACTCCGGGGGTGACACCTTCCCATACTACATAAAATTTCTGTTTAGCCATTTTTTCTGACGATAATTTTAGATAGTCAATGAATTGACGCTGCGAAGGTACAAATATATTCTCTAACTGAACAAGTTAGGGGGGCTACTTGTTATAAAAAAAAGAGAGTTTTAAGAATATAAAATAAGAAAGGAACTATTATGGAAAGATCTTTTAGTGAAGCTTTGAAACAACGTCGAACTTACTATTCAATTACTAATCAGTCACCTATATCCGATCAGGAGATCGAATGTATCGTTAATATGACCGTGCGCCACGTACCGTCGGCATTCAATTCGCAATCTACCCGTGTGGTACTTCTATTGGGAGAATCGCATAAGAAATTGTGGCAGATTGTGAAGGACGCATTAAAGAAGATTGTACCGGCTGAAGCGTTTGTCAAGACAGAGGAGAAGATAGATCATTCGTTTGCCTGTGGGTATGGCACTGTATTGTTTTTTGAGGATCAGAAGGTTGTGAAAGGGCTTCAGGAGGCTTTCCCGGCTTATCAGGAGAATTTCCCGGGATGGTCATTGCAGACTTCTGCCATGCACCAGTTAGCTATCTGGGTAATGCTCGAAGATGTAGGTTTCGGAGCATCGCTGCAACACTATAACCCGTTGATTGATGAAGCAGTGCGCCGTGCATGGGATTTGCCGGAACATTGGCATTTGATTGCGGAAATGCCGTTCGGACTTCCTGTCGGCAAACCGGGTGAAAAAGAATTCCAGCCGCTTGAAGAACGGGTGAGAATCTTTAAATAAATCGGGAATGAAGAATGAATAATGAAGAATTGGATGGCATAATGGCTAAAATTCTTCATTCTTCATTCTTCATTCTTCATTAAATGATTAATTTTGTGAGCAAAATTAATCATTTATGGTTCGTATCTTCCTTACCGGCTATATGGGTGCCGGAAAAACGACGTTGGGTAAGGCTTTTGCCCGATATATGAATATACCGTTCATCGATCTGGACTGGTATATTGAAGAGCGTTTTCACAAAACCGTTGGAGAATTATTCATTGAACGAGGCGAAACAGGATTCAGGGAGCTGGAGAGAAATATGCTCCATGAAGTAGCCGAGTTTGAGAATGTGGTAATTTCGACGGGGGGTGGAGCGCCTTGTTTTTATGATAATATGGATTTTATGAACCGGACCGGAAAGACTGTTTTTCTGAAGGTGCATCCGGATGTGTTGTTCAGGCGCTTGCGTGTGGCTAAACAACAACGTCCTATTCTTCAGGGTAAAGAGGATGAAGAACTGAAAGCGTTCATTGTTCAGGCACTCGAGAAGCGTGCTCCTTTTTATCATCAGGCACAATATATCTTTAATGCAGACGAATTGGAAGATCGTTGGCAGATTGAAACATCGGTGCAATGTTTGCGACAACTTTTGGGATTGTAGAAGTAACAGTCGTTATATTTTGTGTAATCGTCATTTGGAAAGCTGTGAAATGTGTGTAATTTGTGCCTGATAATGAATGATTATTGGGAGGAATTTTGCTGTATTCAGAAATCAGGTAGTTGTAATGTTCTCTTTTTGTTGGAACTTCGTTTTTTTTGAGACTCTTGTTTGTGCATTCGGTCAATATTTGTACCTTGCACTCGTTATGAGATTTTTTATTGACTAGTAACACAAAATTAAGGTAAAGTTCTATATCATGAAAACTTTAAAAGAGAAATTTGGGGAGTTATCCGCTAAAATTAAAGCATCCGGACAGCCTGCAAGGGTATGGTTTCCGCAGTATACACCGGCTTCATTGTTAAGTGCGGAAAACTGGTGGGAAGCATTGGCTGTATGTGAATATGCTTTGGACACAAAAGAAGACGAGAAATTAACAGAAGATTTTTTTGAACTGATATTCAGTGCTTTTGACTGTAACGTAGAGGTGGAACTCAACGCGGAAGAATATGAATTCTGGTGGGAAAAGGTGATGCAGGTATGCGACCGTGTGGCAGAGTTTAGCGGTGCGGGATGGGCGCAGAAGGGTGCACAATATTCCGAAGCCCGTTATGGAAAGCGGGACATGAGTTATTTGTTTCCATACTACGAGAAGGCTGCCGATATGGGTTGGGCTGAAGCGGAAGCAACTGTTGCCTATTGGCGATACATGGGATTCTATTGTGAACAAGATAAAGAAGAGGGTGAACGGCGTTTTGCTGCTCTCACTTCTCCCGAAGCTATTTTATGGGGAAAGCATTATCGTGCTTTTGCCGAAGAATTTACAGGGGATAAAGCAAAGGCATTACAGATACGGAATGAACTGCTTGCCGAACTGCCTGAAGGAGAACGTTTGCGTGCTCATGTATATGCAGCGTTGGGGGATGCGCTCGACAGGGCGGAAGGTAACGTGGCAGAGGAAGCTGCTTATTACGAAAAAGCCCTGGAAATAGTTCCCAATCTTTATAGTCTTAAAAATCTGGCTACGCTTTATTTCCGTTACCCGGAACTGAATAAACCGAAAGAACTGAGCTTTGAACTTTGGGAAAAGGCTTGGCATGCCGGTGTGTGGTCTGCCGCCAATTTCCTGGGATATAACTATCAGGAGGAGGAATGGCTGGATATGCCTAAGGCGATTGAATGGCTGGAAAAGGGCATGCTTTATTGTGAACCCTACAGTGCGTATGAACTGGCATTGATCTACCTGTATAATGATGAATATAAGAACGTGGAACGTGGACTGATGTGTCTGAACCGTTGCGTGGAGGATGATTATATACAAGGTATCGAAGGACTGGCCAATATTTATTTCAACGGTGATTTGGTGCCGGAAGACATGAATCGCGCGAAAGAGTTGCTGGAGAAAGCCATTGAGTTGGGTTCGGGAAGTGCTGCTTATCGTTTGGGCTGGATGTATGAACGTGGCTTCTTGTCTGAAGAACCGGATTATGTGAAGGCTTTAGAGTTTTATGAAAAAGCGGCTTCACTGAATAATGCCGATGGGTATTGCCGTGTGGCTCTTTATCTGGCTAATGGATATAGCGGTGTGAAGGACCCTGTAAAATCAAGGGAATATTATGAAAAAGCGGCCGAACTGGGTGCTTGCTTTGCCCTTGTGGAACTGGCATTCTTATATGAGAATGGCGATGGAGTGGAGAAGAATTATGAAAAGTCATTTGAACTGATTAGCAAGGCTGCCGAACAGGGTTATCCTTATGCAATGTTCCGTGTAGGTCTTTATATGGAAAAGGGTGTTCTTGGTGAAGTGAAACCGGAAGAGGCCTTTGCCTGGTATACAAAGGCAGCTGAAGCGGACGATAATGATGCGATCTTTGCTTTGGGACGTTGCTATAGAGAAGGTATCGGAACGGAAGAAAACTGGGATAGGGCACTCGAATGGTTTAGTAAAGGGGCGGAAAAGAATGAAGCCCGTTGTCTGACGGAACTGGGGATGGCTTATGAGAATGGTAATGGCGTGGAAGAGAATCCACAGAAGGCAGTGGAATATATGATGAAGGCTGCTGAACAGGATTATGGCTATGCTCAGTTTAAGATGGGAGATTATTATTTCTTCGGTTGCGGTCCCTGTCTGGAAGATAATAAAACGGCAGTGGAATGGTATGAAAAGGCAGTGGCTAATGAGATTCCGATGGCTATGCTGCGTGTGGGTGAGTATTATCTGTATGACTATGATAGCCTGAATGAGTCGGAAAAGGCTTTTGCTTATTTCAAGAAAGCTGCCGAATATGAATGGTATAGTGAAGGACTGGGTATCTGTTATGAAATGGGTATCGGAGTGGAAGAGAATGAAACGGAAGCCTTTAAATATTATACACTGGCTGCGGATAATGGAAATACGACAAGTATGTATCGTACCGGACTTTGCTATTATAACGGAGTAGGTGTGAAACAGAATTATGCCGAGGCCTATCGCTGGTTCACGGATGCGGCGGGGAATGAGAATGTCGCTGCAATTTATTATCTGGGCAAGATGATGATGTATGGCGAAGGTTGTAACCCTGATCCGGAAGCTGCAGTGCAATGGTTGCTGAAAGCTGCCGAGAAAAATAACGATAAAGCACAATTTGAACTTGGAAATGCCTATCTGACAGGAAATGGCGTGGAAGAAAACGATGAAATTGCAATGGAGTGGTTCGAAAAGGCCGCAGAGAATGGCAATGAGAAAGCTCTTAAAATCACCGGAAGGAGGAGGAAGTAAAAGAGGAATATGGAAAAAGAAGGGAATAATCTGTTTCAGGTCAATCTTAAAGGTATGATTGCCCTGTTATCAGAGCACATTTATAGTAACCCGAATACTTTTGTTCGCGAACTGTTGCAGAATTGCGTAGATGCCATCACGGCACTACGCAATATTGACGAGAATTATAAAGGTCGCATCGATGTCTTTCTGAATGAGGACAAGACAGTGGTATTTCGGGATAATGGTATCGGACTGAAAGAGGAGGAAGTTTATCGCTTTCTGACTGTTATCGGGGAGAGTTCAAAGCGGGATACTCCCGATGCGGACGATTTTATCGGAAGGTTCGGTATCGGATTGTTATCTTGTTTTGTGGTGACCAATGAAATCACCGTAGAGAGTCGTTCTGCAATGGGCGGACAGCCTGTTTGCTGGTGTGGAAAAGTGGATGGGACGTATCTGCTGACTTTATCAGACGAAGAACGGCCCATCGGGTCGCAGGTGGTATTGCACCCGAAAGGAGATTGGATGCATCTTTTTGAATATGAAACATTTAAGAAGATACTGGTCGGTTACGGAGAAGTGCTGCCGTATCCTATCTATCTGCATTATCAGGGGGAAGAGGAGTTGGTAAATACGCCTTCGCCTGTATGGCTTGACCCGAAGGCGACTCGTAAGGAGTTGCTGGATTATGGGGCGAAAGTGTTTCAGTCGTCTGCTCTCGATGCTTTCCGGATCTATACTGAAAGCGGCAAGGTGGAAGGGGTGCTTTATGTCCTGCCTTTCCGTACACAATTTTCAGTGCGCAACTCTCATAAGGTCTATCTCAAACGTATGCTGTTGAGTGAGGATGATTGCAATCTGTTGCCGTCGTGGGCTTTCTTTATCCGTTGTCTGGTGAATGCGGACGGGTTGCTGTCTACCGCTTCCCGGGAGTCTTTGGTGAGTAATGACCAACTGAAAGATGCCCGGAAAGAGATCGGGGTGGCTATCAAGGATTATCTGCGGGGATTGGTGCAGAATGACCGTGCCATGTTCAATCGGATTCTGGATGTTCATCACTTTCATATCAAGGCGATTGCTTCGGAGGATAATGAATTGCTTCGTTTGTTTATGGATTATCTTCCTTTTGAAACCAATAAGGGTTTGCGTAGCTTTGGAAGTATTCGTTCGGCAAGCAATGTGATATGTTATACCAAGAATCTGGAGGATTTCCGGCAAGTGCGGCGTATAGCCGGAGCACAGGGTTGGCTGGTCGTGAATGCTGCTTATACGTTTGATGAAACGTTATTGAAAAAGTATGTCCGCCTGAATCCGGAACTTACTTTGGATGAAATATCTCCTTCACGGTTGCTGGAGCAGTTTGGTGAAGTGGAGGCGAACCAGGAGTTTCAGGCTTTTGAGGTGAAAGCGAACGAGTTGTTGAAGCGGTTTGGCTGTATCTGTCGTCTGAAGCATTTTACTCCGGTGGATATTCCGGTTATTTTTGTGGCGGAGGAAAAGGAGAATGCCGCTAAAAGTGCTAATAATCCGTTGGCGGCTGTACTGGGAGCTGTGAATACTACAAAGCAGATTCCGCCGACACTCACTTTCAATGCGGATAATGAAATGGTGCAGACCTTATTGCAAATACAAGGAGACAATAAACTGTTTCAGCATGTGGTGCATATATTGTATGTACAATCGCTTCTGCAAGGTAAATATCCGGTAAACAGCGAAGAAATGGAGCTTTTCAACCATTCGCTAAGTGAACTGATGACTTCGAAAATGAATGATTTTATAAATTTCCTGAATTAAAAAAGAGTATGAGATACACACTTGAAATACAAAAATTGCTGTTGCAGACACAGAATAACAACCTGCATCCCCGCGAAAAAGCCAATCTATTGAAAGAAGCTATCCGCATCGCCGATGAGAACGAAGATGTGGAATGGGCTACGGAGTTGAGACTGGATCTTATTTATGAACTGAATCTTCTTTCGGCGGATGCTGAAGAGATTACCGTGTTCTCTAAAATTCTGGATGATTACGAGAACCACAAGGATGTGATTAAGGAAGATGACTTGTTGTGGAAATATAAGTGGATATGGGCTTGTACGTTCGATCTTCCGGAGATCCCGATGGAGCAGGTACAGGCAATTGGGGAGGATTATAAAACCCGTATCCTCCGGAACGGGTATTCTTTGCGGAGTTATTATCACCGCTGGTCTGTGGAATGTGTCTGGATGCGGCAGTATGACAAGGCGAAAGAATACATTGATAAAATGTTGAATGAGAAGATAGACGATCAGTCGTGTGAGGCTTGTGAATTGAACTTTATGCTGGATTATTATCTGGAAACGGGACAGTTTGATGAGGCTTACAGCCGCGCGCAACCGTTGATTAATAAGCAGATCACTTGTTATGAAGCCAATTTGCGGGCCTATTTGAAGCTTGCTTATTATGCACAGAAAGCAGGTAAACCGGAGATTGCCGCCGATATGTGTGCACGTGCCGAAGAAGCATTGGTGGGAAGAGAGAAGGATGAATATCTTTTGCTCTATCTGGGATTGTTTATTGCCTATAATATGATGACGAAGCCGGAAAGAGCTTGGGAATATGCTGAACGCTGTATTGGTTGGAGTTTGCGTACTAATACGCTGAAGAGTTATCGTTTCTCCTGTGATATGGTAGAGGCTCTGAAATATGAAACCCGTCCGGAAGTCTCGTTGTCTTTGCCGGAAGAGTTCCCGCTTTATCGTCCGGATGGAATTTATCAGGTAAACGAACTTCGCAATTATTTCTATCAACAGGCAGAAGAGCTGGCACGTCGCTATGACGCCCGTAACGGAAATAGTGGTTATATGGACCGTTTGAAAGATTTAATGTCTAATTAATTGCCAACATGTAGATTAATCCGTATTTTTGCCGTCCAATTATTTACTAAAAACACTGAATAACAGAAAATGAGAAAGTGGCGTATTGA
>ENA-ORTM01001449-ORTM01001449.1-human-gut-metagenome-genome-assembly--contig:-NODE-1449-length-24587-cov-3.721833_pt1 | contig 24587 bp, 21 predicted proteins | sample MGYA00241909_ERZ509182 | MGnify/ENA primary metagenome ERZ509182 (study PRJEB26280, sample SAMEA2338855) | human gut metagenome | biome: human gut; feature: human-associated habitat; material: faeces...
CGAACCTTGAAATGACGGAGTCAGAGTCCGTTGCCTTACCATTTGGCGATAGCCCTTCGTAACGACAAGGGTTATTATAACCAATGTTTTCAAAAAATGCAAGCCCTAATTTAAATTTTTTTTATTTTTTTCTTATTTCCAGTTTTCTGTTTCTTTTTTCACCTTTTCTCTTTGCTTTTTTCCAGGATCTGCTGTACTATAAGGATAGCTTTATGGCCACAGCATCTGTGCAATGCCGCGAATCGTTTTTGTTTCATTCGAAAGCAGCATATTCCCGTATGCAGATGCTATAAATACATTTGATTTTGAATCACCAGCAAAGGAGCTTACTATGAGTACAATGAATCTGACCCTCATGACGGATTTATATGAGCTTACCATGATGCAGGGCTATTTTAAAACCAATTCTCAGGAGAGAGTAGTGTTTGACGTTTTTTACCGTAAAAATCCTTCTGACGGCGGCTACGCCATTACAGCCGGACTGGATCAGGTGATGGATTACATCAAGAATCTCCGTTTTAGCCAAAAGGATATCGAATATTTAAGAAGCCTGGAAATCTTTGAAGAAGATTTTCTCTCCTACCTGGCTGGTTTCCACTTCACCGGCGATATCTATGCTATCCCGGAAGGAACGGTAGTCTTTCCAAGGGAACCTCTTTTAAAAGTGATCGCTCCTATTATGGAAGCCCAGCTTGTGGAAACTGCCATTCTCACCATCATCAACCATCAGAGCCTGATCGCCACCAAGGCTGCCCGGGTGGTCTACGCTGCCAAAGGTGACGGAATTATGGAATTCGGCCTTCGCCGGGCTCAGGGACCGGATGCTGGGATTTACGGAGCCAGAGCCGCCATGATCGGCGGCTGTGTAGGCACCTCCAACGTGCTTACGGGACAGCTTTTTGACGTTCCTGTGATGGGAACCCACGCCCACAGCTGGATCATGAGCTTTCCAGATGAATACACCGCTTTCAAAACCTACGCCAAGCTGTACCCTAACGCCTGTACCCTGCTGGTGGACACCTATGACACTCTGCGCTCCGGCGTGCCAAATGCCATCCGGGTATTTACCGAGATGCGGGAGGCAGGCATCCCCCTGAAGCATTACGGCATCCGTTTAGACAGCGGAGACCTTGCCTATATGTCCAAGCAGGCTAGAAAGCTGCTGGATGCAGCCGGATTTGAGGATGCGGTGATCGCTGCTTCCAGTGATCTGGATGAGCATCTGATCTACAGCCTGAAAAACCAAGGCGCAACCATCACTTCCTGGGGGGTAGGCACCAATCTGATCACCTCCAAGGACTGCCCGGCTTTCGGCGGAGTGTACAAACTGGCAGCCATCCAGGATAAAGAGGGAACTTTTATTCCAAAGATCAAGCTTTCTGAAAATACAGAAAAAATTACCAACCCGGGCAATAAGACCATTTACCGAATCTATGACAAACAGCACCACAAGATCCGGGCGGATCTGATCTGCCTGGCGGATGAAACCTTTGATGCAAGAAAAGATATGATCATTTTTGACCCGCTGGAAACTTGGAAAAAAACTAAGATCAAAGGCGGAACCTATGAACTTCGGGAACTTCTGGTTCCAGTTTTCCTCAACGGCGAGTGCGTATACACCTCTCCTTCTGTGATGGAGATAAGAGATTACTGTACCAAAGAGAAGGATACGATCTGGGATGAAACCAAGCGTTTCTACAATCCTCACCAGGTATATGTGGATCTGTCTGACAAGCTTTATGAAATCAAGGCAAAACTACTGGAGCAGATGAGCCTGGACGCATTAAACTGATAAAACGCCCCGCCGATGGCGGAGGGGGTGTTGCTAATACCTCCGATGGTACTATTTCCAGTGATTTTTCTCCGAAAATCAGTATATTTTCTGCGAAAAACAAACTGAACTTCCACCGAATTTCGTATTCTGCAGCATTCCCTTTTTTATGGAGATTTTTATGCTGAATTTACTGTTTGATATTGACGATACCCTGTATGACCGTTTCTCTCCCTTTGAGCCTGCTTACCTCCAACTCTTTCAGGGTCGGTTTTCTCTGGAACTTCGTCCTCTGTTCCATCAGTTTCTAAAAAGAGGCAATGAGATCCTGGATGATGCCATGGAGGGCCGCATGACCATGGAGCAAATGTATATCCTTCGATTTCAAAGGGCTATGGCAGACCTGGGTGCTGTCATCACCCCAAAGGAGGCTCTGGAGTTTCAGCGCCTTTACGCGAAGGAGCAGACCCGCATCAGCGTCAGCACCTGTCTGGCAGATGCCCTGGAATTTTGCTCCCGCCAGCCGGTATTCCTTGGTATCATTACCAACGGGCCCTCCAGTCATCAGCTGGCCAAGTACCGCACCCTTGGAGCCGCTTCCTGGATACCGGAAGATCACGTGCTCACCTCCGGGGAGGTTGGGGCCAACAAACCGGACATCCGTGTTTTTCAGACTGCAGCCCGCCGCTGGAACCTGACGCCGGAGCTTACCTGGTACATCGGAGATTCCTATGAACATGATATTGAAGGTGCGAAAAATATGAACTGGCATACCATATGGCTGGATCGCAGCTGCCGCAGTCAGACGGCTGATGCTTTTCCCTTTATGGAACCACTCCTGAACTGCCCTCCGGCAGGCACCTCTTCTGGAGCTTTTCCGGCAGCGGACCGCATCGCCTATACAGATGCCGATCTAGCTGTGCTGATTCGTCAACTGGTATTAAGCGGCAGGAATCAGGCACCTATATATTAAATTTCAAAAAAGAGGAAGCGTTTCTGAAACAAAAAAATGAGGATATTGCAAAATGCCACACTTCGGCATTACCCTTTCGAGTGATTTTTCTCCGAGAAATTACATCTTTTCAGAGAAAAACACACGGAAAATCGTATTTTGCAATATCCTCTTATATTTACTTTCTATTTGCCTAAATCTGTCCGGTTTTCATTCTATAAATTTACGGTTCCGTTCTTTTTGCCCTTCAGTCTGGAAAGCGCCCTGGCCAGAGTGGCCTGGGAAACCCGGTACTCCTGAATGGACTGCTTCTGGCGCATCTCCTCTTTCGCCCGCTCCATAGCCTCCCTGGCCCGCTCTTCATCCACCTCTTCCGGCCGCTCTGCAGTGTCCACCAGCACTATCACACGATTATTGGCCGCCTGGGCAAATCCGCTGCCTACTACCGCAGTCTCCCAGGTATCATCCGGCTTCTTAAATTTTAACTCTCCCGGTTGAATAGCCAGCACCATGTCCTCATGGTGGGCTAAAAAAGCCCATTCGCCGTCCATCCCCGGAACCACGGCCACCTGGCAGAAGCCTTTGTAAAATATCCGGTCGCTGGCAATCACCTTTAAATAAAATTCTGCCATTCCAACTCTCCTCCTTCCGGCTTACGCCTTTAAGGAGGCTTCCATCTGCCGGGCTTTCTCTTTCACATCCTCAATGGTTCCCACATTGAAAAAAGCCGCCTCCGGATACTCGTCCATCTCACCGTCAATAATCGCCTTAAAGCCTCTCACCGTCTCTGCCACTGGCACATACGTTCCCGGTACACCGGTGAAATTCTCTGCCACATGGAAGGGCTGGGACAAAAACCGCTGTACCTTTCTGGCACGATAGACTGTGATCTTATCCTCAGCAGAAAGCTCCTCCATACCAAGAATTGCAATAATATCCTGAAGTTCTTTATATTTCTGAAGAATTTCCTGAACTCTCCTGGCAGTCTCATAGTGTTCTTTTCCTACCACATCCTCCTCCAGAATCCTGGAACTGGATTCCAAAGGATCCACCGCCGGATAAATACCCTGTTCTACAATCTTTCTGGACAGCACTGTGGTGGCATCCAGATGAGCAAACGTGGTGGCTGGCGCCGGGTCAGTAAGATCGTCTGCCGGAACGTAGACCGCCTGCACTGAGGTGACCGATCCATCCTTTGTGGAGGCGATCCTCTCCTGCAGCTCGCCCAGCTCTGTCGCCAGCGTGGGCTGATAGCCTACGGCTGAGGGCATCCGCCCAAGCAGCGCAGACACTTCAGAACCAGCCTGCACAAAACGGAAAATATTATCAATAAAAAGCAGCACATTCTGCTTCTGTACATCCCTGAAATATTCTGCCATGGTAAGTCCGGTCTCCGCCACCCGCATTCTGGCTCCGGGCGGCTCGTTCATCTGACCAAATACCAGAGCCGTTTTCTCCAGCACTCCGGATTCTTTCATCTCGGTCCAAAGATCATTACCCTCCCTGGAACGCTCTCCCACGCCTGTAAAGATAGAATATCCCCCATGCTCTGTGGCAATGTTCCGGATCAGCTCCTGAATCAGCACTGTTTTTCCCACGCCGGCACCGCCAAACAAACCAATCTTTCCACCTTTGGCATAGGGAGCCAGAAGATCAATTACCTTGATTCCAGTCTCCAGCATTTCCGCCACCGGGCTTTGATCCTGGAAGGAGGGAGCTTCTCTGTGAATACACCATTTTTCTTCCTTCTCCAGAGTTTCCCCCTGATCAATGGGTTCTCCCAGCACATTAAACAGCCTTCCCAAGGTTTTCTCGCCCACCGGAACCTGGATGCCGGAACCGGTAGCCGTCACTTCCATATCTTTATGAAGTCCGTCACTGGAAGAGAGCATGATACAGCGCACCGTATTTTCCCCGATATGTTGGGCCACTTCCATCACGCACCGTTTTCCGTCCCTAAAAACCTCCAGGGCATCCTTGATATAGGGAAGATCTCCGTTCTCAAATTCCACATCGATCACAGGACCCAGAACCTGGACTATTTTCCCTTTGTTCATACGCCCACTCCTTTCGCCTTCTTTTTCTTTTTTTGCTTCTGAGCTCTTGCTCCGCTGATCACCTCTGTGATCTCCTGGGTGATAGCCGCCTGACGCACCCGGTTAAACTGAATCTCCAGATCGTGAAGCATGGCCTGGGCGCTGTCGTTAGCCGCCTGCATGGCCACCATCCTTGCATTATGCTCACTGCAGTAGGATTCCATCAGCGCGCCGTACACATAACCAAATACATAGTTGGGCACTACGTGATCCAGCACCTTCTCTGGAGAAGGGCGGAAAGAAAATTCCTCATGGGGTACATTCACAGGAATCTTTGGAATCTTAAAATCCTCTTTCATCAACGGCAGCAGCCTGGTTATATTTGTCTCTGTCTGCACCGCATTTTTCATATTGGTAAAGATCACATAGATCTCATCCACCTGCCCGCTCTCATACAAAGCCAGCAGCCTGGAGCCGATCTCTCTGGCCCGGTGCATGGTGGGATTCTGAGCTGTGTAGAGAAAGTGCTCATCCACCGGGATGTCTCTGGTGTGGAAATACTGCCTTCCCACCTCACCCACCACAAAAAGGGCATACGCTTCACAGTTCTCCAACTGCTCCTCCGCCAGCTTCAGCACATTATGGTTGTAGGCCCCCGCCATTCCCTTATCTCCGGTAATCACCAGATAGCCTCTGCGCTTTTGCGATTTATCCGCTGCCTTTTTGAAATACAAATGCTCAATGTCCGGCACATGACGGATAATTCTGGAGAGCATGGACTGAAGAGAAAAAAAGTAAGGCTCCGTCTCCTCCACCTCCCTGCGGGCTTTCCGCAGTTTCGTGGAAGAGATCATATACATGGCATTGGTGATCTTCATGGTATCACGAATGCTCTTCATTCTGCTTTGAATTTCTCTTGTATTTGCCATTCCCTATTCACCCTGTTTCTTCCAGGACGCTTTAAAACTTCCTGCTGCCTGCAAGATTCTCTGCCTCAGCTCATCTTTCAGATCCTTTGTAGCTGCCAGCTCATTCATAATCTCCGGCTGACTGGTGCAAAACCATTCCAGCATTTCTCTTTGAAATTCTTTTATCTGATCCAAAGGCACATCCAAAAATGCCTTGCCTGTAGCCGCACAGAGAGTCACCACCTGCTCCTCCATGGAAAGAGGGTGGCACAGAGGCTGCTTTAACAGCTCCATCAACCCCTTTCCATACTGCAAAAGCTCCTTGGTGGAACCATCCAGGTCTGAGCTGAACTGAGTAAACACCTCCATCTCCCGGTACTGTGCCAGATCGATACGTATACTTCCTGCCGCCTTTTTCATGGCCTTGGTCTGGGCTGCCCCTCCTACACGGGATACGGACAGTCCCACATTCACAGCCGGCCGCATTCCGGAAAAGAACAGGTCGCTCTCTAAAAAGATCTGTCCGTCTGTGATGGAAATCACATTGGTGGGAATGTAGGCAGACACATCTCCCGCCTGAGTCTCAATGATGGGCAGCGCTGTAATTGAGCCGCCTCCTGCCTCTTCATTCAGCCGGCTGGAACGCTCCAGCAGTCTTGAGTGAAGATAAAACACATCTCCGGGATAAGCCTCCCGTCCGGGAGAACGTTCCAGAAGCAGCGACAGGGCCCGGTAAGCCACTGCGTGCTTGGAAAGATCGTCGTATACAATCAAAACGTCTTTTCCCTGATGCATAAAATATTCTGCCAGCGCTGTGGCAGAGTAGGGCGCAATGTACTGCAAGGGTGCCGGATCGGAAGCAGTAGCAGACACCACAATCGTATAGCTTAAGGCTTCGTACTTTTTTAAAGTATTTACCAGCTTGGCCACCGTGGAAGCCTTCTGCCCAATGGCCGTGTAAATGCACACCACGTCTTTCCCTTTCTGGTTTAAAATCGTATCCATGGCAATGGAGGTCTTTCCTGTCTGCCGGTCTCCAATAATCAACTCGCGCTGCCCCCGTCCAATGGGAAACATGGAATCAATGGCAAGGATCCCGGTCTCCAGCGGCTGACTCACGGATTTCCGCTCTACAATGCCGGGAGCCTCTTCTTCCATGGGAAGATAACCGGCTGCCTGAATGTCCCCTGCTCCGTCAATGGGCGCTCCCAGAGGATCCACTACCCGGCCAAGGAACTGTTCTCCCACAGGAATACCTGCCCGCTTTCCGGTGCGCATGACCCGGGTTCCTTCCCGGATCCCAGTATCCCTGCCAAAGAGAATACAGGCCACCTCTTCCCGGCGGATATCCTGCACCATTCCCTTAATCCCGTTGTCAAACACCACGATCTCTCCGTACATAACATGGTCAATGCCGTCAATATTGGCGATGCCGTCTCCTACCCAGTTGACCACGCCCACTTCCTTTTCCTTCGCTTCCAGATCAAAGTCCCGAATCTCACTTTTCAGAATGGAGATGATGCCTTCCAGACTCTGAGGACGACGAGTCACCGCCTGCTGCAGCTTCTCCTCCATCTGACGGATCCGCCCTTTTTCTGACCAGTCAAACTCTTCTCCGCCAATGGTCAGCACAAAACCGCTTCCAAGGGTCTCATCCTGCTCCATGGTAAATTCCACCGAAAGCCCCTGGCTCTTTTTCTCTGCAAATTCCCGGATACCTGCCAGCTGCCGCTCATCCGGCGCTGTCACATATCGAAGCACTGCCTGAATACTTCCCTTCTTCTTCGGTTCTCTCTCCCGACAAACCTTACAGATCTCCAGAAACAGAGAAATGCTGTCATTGTCACAGAGAATTTTTAAAAAATCCCGGATTTCCAGCGGAAATACCCGGTCAATCACATGATGCTTTCTGGAAAGCTCCACAGAAGGATCTGACAGATCTGTAAGAATCTGCGGAACTGCCTCAAAGATTTCCTTTGCATGGTTCACCGTATCCTGGGGTATCTCCAGCTTTTGTATCATCTCCGCATATTTTTCTACTGCCTGCAACATACCTTACTCTCCATTCTGTCCCTGCGACTTCAAAAAACAGTCATACAAACGGCTGTCCTGTTCTCCCGATGCGGAAGCTCCTACCACCTTGGCCACAGCTCCCATAACCAGATCTTTGATCTCACTGTCTGCCTCCTGCAAAATAGCAGCCTTCTCTTTCTTTGCATCTTCTTTTGCATCTTCTACAATGACCCCGGCTTTCTCTTTTGCATCCTCTACAATGCGGTCATACTCCACCGCTGCCTCTTTCCTCGCCTGAGCCACAATTTCTTCTTTTTCCTGCTGTGCTCCCTTAAGGAGTCCCTCATACTTGGTCTGTTCTTTCTTTGCCAGAGCTTCTCTTTGCTCTGCCTGTACAAAGCACTGCTCTGCCTCTGTCTGGCGGGCCTTTAATATCACCCGAACCCGCTGAAACAAAAACCGTTTCAGCAGAAAGTACAGAATCAGCAGGTTAATCATATTAAATACCAGATTCCAGTCTAACCGAAGCATATTCGTTTCTGCCTTTCCAAATTTGTACTGTCAGGGCTGCCTTGCCCTGTTTGCTAAAAATATTTGTTTTTATACTGCCTGCATAGATGCCAAAGCCGTTATCAGCCCAAAAACAGAATGATCAGAAGGGCAATAACGAAACCGTAAATGGCGGTTGCCTCTGCCAGGGCACACCCCAAAAGGAGAAGCTTGCTGATCTTGCCCTCTGCCTCCGGCTGTCTTGCCACTGCATCCGTGGCCTTGGCTGTGGCGATGCCGATGCCTACGCCTGCTCCGATACCGGTTAATACTGCTACTGCTGCTCCGATTGCTACTAATGTATTCATGTCTTATTCTCCTTTTTCAAATGATTGATCTTCAACTATTTTTTGTTCTTCCAATTGCTTTTCTAAACGCTGCTCCCTATGTAGGATACTTTCTTTCATTCCCTTTGTAGTTATTCTTCTGGAAAACATCCTTTTCTCTACTCTACCGCTTCTTTGATAAACAGAGCTGTCAGGAACACAAACACATACGCCTGAATCAGGCCGTCAAAAATATCGAAATAAAAACTGAACGGCAGGGGCAGTGCCACCGGCACCAACTGCTTGATCAGCTCCATAATTACAAACGCTCCCAGCACATTTCCAAACAGACGCATACAAAGAGACAAGGGCCGGATAAAAATTTCCAGCACATTGATGGGCGCAATGATAGGAACCGGCTCTGCAAAGCCTTTCACCCATTTTTTCACGCCCCGTTTTCGAATCCCCGCCGCCTCAATCAGCAGGATGCTCATCAGAGACAGGGCTGCTGTCACATTCAGATCCTTAGTGGGAGGCTTTACTCCAAAAAGTCCGCTCACATTGGCAAAAGCTACATACAGCAAAACTGTGACCAGATAAGGTACGTACTGTTTTCCCTCCGGCCCGATCATATCCTCCACAAAATGGTCCAGCCAGGCAACTGCCGACTCCACTGCTGCCTGCCGCCTGCTGATATTGTGAATCTTCATATCATGGGTCAGCCACAGAACCAGCAGCACAAGCGCAGCCATGATCCCCCAGGTGATCACTGTGGACTCTGCCACACCGATGCCGCCGAAAATCGGGATTGTAAAGGCTGTCTCACAGTTTAATTCTTCCAACAGACTTGCCGCCAGCTTTTCCATAAAACCACTTCCTTTCCATACCAAATTCCTCCTTAGCTTTTTATTCAACCTTGATATCCAAATCCGCATGTATTATACTCACAGAGAAAGGATATGTAAAATATATATTTTCACTATTTGATATATCAAATTTGTATGTCTGTAATAACTTTTTCGATATTTTCAGCATTTTAACAATTTTTTCAGAGGGTTTCGGAAATCAGAGGAGGCAATTTTCATGAATATCAATTATGAATACTATAAAATCTTCTACTATGTGGCAAAATATAAAAGCTTTACCCTGGCCGCCAATATCCTTATGAGCAATCAGCCCAATGTATCCAGAGCAATCAGTAATCTGGAGGGGGAGTTGGGCTGCCGTCTCTTCGTCCGCTCCAACCGCGGCGTCACCCTGACACCGGAAGGCCAGAAACTCTACAGCAGGGTCTCCGTTGCGCTGCGTCAATTGCTGGCGGCAGAACAGGAGCTGACCGGGGCCATGAGTCTTCAGCATGGAATCGTGTCCGTGGGCGTCAACGAGACCGCTCTGCACACAGTATTTCTCCCTCTGCTGAAACCTTTCCATCAGCAGTATCCTGGAATCCGCATCCATCTCTCCAGCGTCACCACCCCCCAGGCTATCAGTGAACTAAAAAATGGGAGCGTGGATTTTGCCCTGGTCACTACGCCCACCGGCATCACACGCCCCCTAAGAGAGTATCCCATTATGCAGTTTCATGAAATTCTGGCGGCAGGCCCCCGTTTTGCTCACCTGGCAAAACAAACCTTTCATCTGGAACAGCTTCAGGACTATCCTCTGATCCTTTTAAATTCCCAGACCTCTGCCAGGGAATTTTACCGTGATTTCTTCCTGGAACATAACCTGACTCTGCACCCAGAGATTGAAGCCACTACCACCGACCAAATTCTTCCTATGCTGAAGAATGATTTGGGCCTGGGCTTTCTTCCGGATGCCCTGGCCAGGGATGCTCTGGAAAAAGGTGAAATCTTCCAGATTCCCTTAAGCTGCCCCATGCCCCCCCCCCGCAGCATCTGCCTGGTTAAGGACAACTCCCGCCCCACCAGCATTGCCGCCAAGGAACTGGAAAAGCTCCTGCTGCATCATTCCCTTCCAGGAAGAACGCTGTCAGCAAAGTAAAACGCCCTGCGTTCCCGCCTGCACCTCCCCGCAAAGCTAAGGGTTCCCGACAGGCGATGCAGGCTGTTTCCCACGCAATCTGTTTTCTACTCGATCACATGATATTCCTTCAGCAGCTTCTCAATATCCGTACCCTGAATCTGAGTCAGGAGCTTCTTTACCACCATCTTTTCCTTCAGTCCCAGCTTCATCTGGGTGAGAGGCTTACCGTCCCGAAGCTGAATGGAAGCGTTTAGCAGATCTCTCACATCATAAACACTGCCCCATACTTCCGGCACTCCACGGTCCACATTCAGCAGCGTATACACAGCCTCCATACCGGTGCGCATTGAGTATTCTGTGGTAAAAATGGTATCCCGACGGGTTTCTGCGAACTGACCCAGGAAAGCAAAATTTACAGCTCCTTGCGGAACCACCTCCGGCCGGTCTCCCGCTGTTCTTGGCATAAAGAAGGCAGTAATGTAAGGCATCATGCAGGGCACCGTATTGGCACTATTCTCTGCCAGCGCTTCAATTTCCTGTACAGGCACACCCAAATGATACAACCACTCCATACAGATTTCCTTTCCGGTGCAGTCTCTCATTGGTTTTTTCACAAAATTTCCGGGACGGTCGCTGAAAAGGCCATATACCCACACCACGCACTGATCCTTTGGCTGGTTTCTAAACTGGGGCTGACGGTTGATGGTCCAGCTTAACAGCCAGCCGGAATCTTTCACCGTCACAATTCCTCCGGTAACCACGCCTCCGCTGAACGGATCCCGCCTGCAGATTTTTTTAATGTAAGGAATGATCTTCTGATCCAAAGTTGTCACCGTAGCGCTCATCCAGTTGCTCTGTTCCGGATCGTAGCAGAATTTATCCGGATGTCCAAAGCTCTCATCCTGGGCGGCGATTCTCCGCCACATATCCCAGCCGCCGCCCGGTTTGATCTCTGTCTGGAACTTGGCGGGCTCATTCTGCGATCCCAGAGTGGAATTTTCCACACAGCCTCCGTTGGTAATAAACACCAGATCCTCCTCTGTCAAATCAATAAACTCCGTGTTTCCCTCTGCCATCAGCTCCAGCCTCTTTGCCGCCTTTCTTCCGGGAGTGATGTCAAACTCCACATTCACCACCTTGGTATTATAATGGAATTGAACGCCAAAGCTTTCCAAATATTTGATCATAGGAAGAATCATGGATTCATACTGGTTATATCTGGTAAAACGCAGGGCAGTGAAATCTGGAAGCCCTCCCACATGGTGGATATAACGCTGAATATAGCGTTTCATCTCCAGCGCGCTGTGCCAGTTTTCAAAGGCAAACATGGTGCGCCAATACAGCCAGAAATTAGATTCAAACACCTCTTCGTCAAAAAAATCTGTGATCCGCTTATCATACAACAGTTCATCTGCTGTGAAGAACAGCTTCATGATCTCCATGGCTCCCTTGTCGCTCAAACCAAACTTCCCGTCTGTATGAGCATCCTGCCCCTGCTTTTCTGTAGCCCGCATCAGGGAATAGTTTGGATCTTTTTTATTCAGCCAGTAGTATTCGTCCAGCACGCTGATCCCTTCTGTCTCGATGGAGGGAATGGAACGAAACAGATCCCACATCACCTCAAAATGGTTGTCCATCTCCCGGCCGCCCCGCATCACATAGCCAAGTCCCGGATACTCATACCCGTCACAGGCTCCTCCTGGAATGGCATCTTTTTCAAAAATATGGATGTGCTTTCCATTCATCTGGCCGTCTCTTACCAAGTAACAGGCAGCTGTCAGAGCTGCCAGACCGGTTCCTACAATATAAGCAGATTTCCGTTCCACTCCTTCCGGTTTTTTCGGACGGGCAAACGCTTCATAATTACCGCTTGAATAATACATCTCGATTCCTCCTTTTGGCAGGGGCTATAAAAAATCTGTTGCAGACTTCTCCGCCTGAATTGCTCTTACAACATCTTTCCCCTAAATGCAATGGTTCTTCTGATGCTGCTTATTCTACCCGTCCTCCCGCTTTTTTACCATAAACAAAAAAAGGGCGGTGATAAAAATCCTATCATCGCGCCATAATTGACTTATTTTTTATCATTTCTCCTGTTTTGATCAACAAAAATGCCAGGCAGGTTTCCCCGCCTCCAATCCGATATGCCTCCTTCAGTTCCTCCGAAATGCCTCCAGCGCCCTGCCAATGTCCCCCCGCACCAGGATGCTGAGGCGGTCGATAATTTTCTGAGGTTCTTCCTTCATCCCATCTTTTACCCAGTTTACCAAAATGCCCACAAAGGCATACTTATAAAAATCAGCAATAAACTGCTTATCCTGCTCCAGCACCTCCATGCCGACTCCCTGCTCCTCTATGACCCCCATCAGAAGGTCAAAGGTAAGCTGATACAGGTACGTCTCCATGTGTTCTCTGCTCACAGAATGGTACACATTGGTAAAAAAAGATTTATTGTCCTGCACTACTTGAAAGATGTTCAAAAACCCCTCCTGCCAGGTACTGTAAGTCTTTTTGTCTGCCAATGCCTCCGCTGCTTCCTGGGCGCAGATCCATTCTACCAGATCATAGATATCGCTGAAATGATAGTAAAAGGTCATGCGGTTCACTCCGCAGTCCTCTGTGATGTCATTGATGGTGATCTGATTTAACAGTTTCGTATTCAGCAGCTTTTTTAAAGACGCTGCCAGCGCTTTTTTGGTGATCTGGGACATGAATGTTGCCTCCTTCTTTCTTTTCTTCCCCTTAGGATTAAGGTATCAAAACCCCTCTTAACCAACGCGCTCTGTCAGATTGCACAAAAGGCTTGCACAAGTGACAACCGCTCATTTTCCCTAAGGGTCTATTTCTACGCAATACTGACATCCGTGTACAAAGGACAGCATCCCTCAAGCTATGATATTGACGGAAATTATCTCAGACACAAAACATTTAAGAAACATTCATGCGGTTTCGGAATTCATTGGCTGATATTCCCGTAATCTTCTTAAACACTCTGGAAAAATGGGCCAGATCCAGAAAGCCCACGTTCTCCGCCACATCCCCAATACGAAGAGCTGGATCTTTTAACAGGACTTTAGCCTCCTCCACCCGAATGGTGTTCAAAAGCTCGGAAAAACTTTGGCCCCCGTGGCGGTTCAACAGCTTGCTTAAATGCCACTGACTCACATAGATATGATCTGCCACTTCTGTCAGGGTCAATCTGTGCTGATAGTTTTTCTTCATATAGGCGATGGCGCTGTTTACCAAAAAACTTCCAGCCTGCTCCTGGCTGTCATTTTTTTCCATCTGTCCGGTCTGCTCCCCACAATCCTGCCCCTCCTGATAGTCCAGGCCCTTCCGGCAATCCGTATCCTCCTGACAGTCCAGATTCTTCCACAAAGTCGAATCGTCCCTAAGATCCGGCTCCTTCCCCTGTTTCTCCTGCTCCGGCAGGATTCCTTTCTTTCTCAGCTTCTCCGTCATAACCTTCAGAGCTTCTTCTAATTCTTCCATATCTGACGGTTTTAAGATATACCGGGTCACCCCAAGCCGCAGCGCCTGCTGCAGCAGGTCAAAATCCCGATATCCTGTGAGAATGGTCAGCTCCAGGTTCTCAAACTCCGACTTTAAAGCCGCTGCCATCAAAAGCCCGTCCATTTTGGGCATATAGATATCGGAAAACACAATGTCCGGCTGAATCTGACGGATCAGCTTCAGCCCTTCCGCTCCATCCCCGGCAGTCCCCACCACCTGACAGTGATACGCTTCCCATGGCAGCAGCCTGCTCAATCCCTTTAAGATAATAGGCTCATCATCAATCAGAACTACCTTATACATCTTAGTCTTTCCTCTCCCCACAAACTTTCTGCCTCTTGTATACAGAGGCTATTGTCCCAGGTACACTGATGCTATTATAGTATGATTACTGTATAAGCGCAACAGCAGCCTGTCATCAGCCCTTTACAGCTCCTGCCACCATTCCCTTGATAATATACTTTTGCAGGAACGTATACAGAATCAGTACCGGCACCACCACAATGGTCACTGCTGCTGCCATCAGGCCATAATTAGTGCCTTCCATGGCAGTCAGTTCCTTCAGCAGACGGGTGATGGTCCACTGAGGCTTGATTCTTAAGAAAAAGGACTGCATAAATAAATCATTATAGCTCCAGAGAAAAGTAAAGATCGCCACAGTGGCAAAAGAAGGTTTTGCCAGAGGCACAATAATTTTCGTAAAAATCTGCCCTGTACGGCATCCTTCCAGATAGGCCGCCTCCTCCAAATCAATGGGCAGACTTCGGATATAGCCTGAGAGAACCAGGATAGCAAAGGCCAGATTGCCTGCGATCTGAGGCAAAGCACAGGAGACCAGAGAAAGCCACCGATTGCTGCTGTTTACCAGACCAAGGGCTGCCTCCATACGAAACACAGGAACAATGGTGGAAAAAGCAGGAAACATCATACTGGCTACCACCAGGGATTTTAAAAAATTTCTGCCCTTAAATTCAAACCGCACCAGGGCAAAAGAGGCCAAGCCCGCCAAAGCCATTACCACAAGGGTTACCGTGCCGGAAAGCAGAATGCTGTTTAGGTAAGCTCCCAGAATGGGAACCCGGTCAAAGGCCCGCTTATAATTGGCAAGAGTAAATAGTTCTCCCACCGGAAGGGCAAAGGAGTTGGACACAATCTCTGTTTTTACCTTAAAGGAATTCAGCGCCACCCAGATCAAAGGATAGATGGTCGATAATGCCCAGATCCCCAGTACCAGATATACCGGAACCATCCAGTACTGTCTTTTTTTCTTTTTCACTGTTTGTTTCATCGCTTCCATCCTCCTCAATAATCCTTTTCCTTGAAGATGCGGTTCACAATCTTAGAAGAGATCACTCCCAGCACCACGATCACCACCGCAATGGCGCAGCCGTAATCTGTATTTCTGGTCTCATTCGCATGATAGTACATATACGTTCCCGTAAGCCAGGTGGAATTTAAAGGCATTCCCTTTGGAAACATCACCCAGGGAAGGTCAAAAACCTTCAGCGCTCCCGTCATAGCCAGAACGGCGCAGGTGCAGAGCACATTGTGAAGCATGGGGAGGGTTATGTACCGGATTCTCTGCCACCTGCTGGCCCCGTCAATGGCTGCCGCCTCATGAAGATCCATGGGAATATTGTTCAGCCCCGTAATAATAATCACAAAATAAAAGCCAACGTACTGCCACATAACCGGGATCATCAAGGTGATAAAGGCCCGCGCCTGGTCTTTCCAGTCGATCAGTTCCGTCTGGCCAAAAATCGCCAGCAGCTGGTTTAGCATTCCCTTATCCCGCAAAAAAATCAGATTAAAGAGAAGTCCCAGAGCCGTGGCTGAAATTACAATAGGAAAAAAATACACCACTCGGAAAAATTTTGCTCCCACACGGATCTGATCCACCAAAATCGCCAGCACCAGAGCGATTCCCACCTGAAACACCAGAGTGCATACCATCAAAATTAAGGTATTTCTTAAGGCAATCAACATATTGGGATCCTTTAGCATCTCCAGATAATTGGAATACCAGGGATCCAGAAATCCCCTGCTCTCCCCAGCCAGTCCCTTGATCTGCTGAAAGCTGTTTAAAATATTCATGAAAAACGGATAGTACAAAAATGCCGCCATAAACAGAAATCCAGGGATCAGGAATAGTGCAACATACTTTTTATTATTTTTATAGATATTCGCTCCCATACAATGCCCTCTCCATAAAGCGGAGGATGCCGCTCATCGCATCAGACTGTCTGCAGCATCCTCCCATTTTGCTATTGTTTCACGATCATATTTCTGTGATTCGTTACTGATTAGTTTTTGTTCTGCCGTTACTGGGCATGGTAGATCTCAAGCCCCTCTGCCACTGCCTCCTCTGGAGAAACATTTCCGGTCACAATATCAGGCATTCCGTCAAACGTGGGCACACGGCACTCACCGTTAAACAGATCCTGTACTGCTCCGGTGAGGGAAGTGGTACCTGCCATCATTTCCATAGCCTTAATTTGAAGAGAATTAAACTGCGCTTCATCCACTGCAGGCGCGCTCTTTAATGCAGATGCAGTGTGCTGCGCAAATTTGGCAACAACTTCATCGCTGATCATATGCATTACAAAGTCCACTGCTGCGTCACGCTTCTCTTCATCCTCCCAGGCTGCTGCGCTGATGTAATAGCCGCTGGACATACCACCGATAAGATCTGTGGCTTTTCTCTCGCCCTTGCCGGGAACATAGGTAACGGTAAATTTATCCAGCTTCTCTGCATCCAGTGTTGCGGGATCCTCCGGATCAGACTGGCAGTTTCCAACAATGCCTCCCACTTTCCAGGAACCGTCAATGAGAAATGCTGCCTTATCTTCCATAAACATGGCAAAGGTCTCATCGTCTGTGGCAGACAGAGTATTCTCCGGGAAGTAACCGGCCTCATACAAGGCCTTGATATCCTCCATGCCAGCCACCCATGCTCCTGCTTCGTCAACAGATGCAGGGATGGTAAGGTGATCCTTTACATTGCCGTTGTTGAAAATACAGAACTCCCACCAGTAATGAGGAATGTTTCCAAGTGCCGCTGCGATGGGAGCATAGCCTGCATCCTTGATCTTCTGGCAGTCCTCCAGGAATGCATCCCAGGTATAATCTGCCCCTGGAATCTCCACTCCGGCTGCTTTCAGAACCTCTGTGTTCACAAACATTGCCTCCCAGAAACCGTTCACCGGAACTGCATACCGAACGCCGTCCACCAAAGAAGCCGGGATCAGCTCATCATTCATATTTGCCGCATAATCCGGATACTCTTCCCGAATCGTATCAATGGGAACTACCTTGCCAGCCTCAATAAATGCATTGGCATCTGCTCCGTTGAAGAAAAACAGTACGTCCGGATCTGCTCCTGTCTGGAAGTCCATCTCTACCCTGGCCTTAAACTCCTCGCTGGAGGTAGCGGACGCGTCGTTCACTTTATTTCCTGTTGCTTCCTCCCAAGCTGCCACCTCATCTTTGAAGTTCTGTGCATTTCCATCCTCTCCCGCAAAAGTGGTGGTAACGTTTAACTCCACTCCCTCTGCAAATACTGGCATCGCTCCTGTCAGTGCGGTGCATGCAACGGTACCTGCCACTAAAACTGCTAACCTTCTTTTCATGTAACTACCTCCCTATACCTTTGATTTTGAAAAAACTTTCGTTTCTCTTTGATAATACCAGTATGCACCATTTTTTGTTTTTTTGAATAACTCAAACTGTGCTTTCTTGTCTTTTATTGGTCAGAATACCATCCATCATTCGACAAAACTGATTATTTTTGGTTTTCCTGACGAAAAGGGATGGTCACACAAGCAGAAACTCTGCCGTCCTGCTCCCGGATCTGCAAGCCGCAGGGAGGACCAAAAAGGATTCTCAGTCTTTGATTTACATTTGCGATCCCCAGATTTCCGGAAGGCTCCTTGCTGGTATTGTATTCCGGATCCAGCAGTCTGCGGATTCGCTCCCCATCCTCCCTGGAAAGTCCGCCATCATTAAGCGTTTCCAGATAAAAGTACTGTTCATCATGATATCCCCGCAGAATCACTTCACCGCTTCCCTTAGGCACTACCCCATGTTCAATGGCATTTTCTATTAAGGGCTGCAGAATCAGTCTTGGCACCATGCAGTCCATCAGTTCCTGCGGAATATCAATTTTTACAGAGAGCCGTTTTCCCAAACGTTCCCGCATAATATACAGGTAGGAATTTACATAGCCCATCTCCTCTGCCAGCCGTATCTCCGGCCGTTTCCTCCGATCCATCACTGCATCCATCATTGTGGACAGAGCTCCGATCATTTTACTCACCTTTACATTCCCTTCCAGCCTTGCCTCCCAGTTAATGATCTCCAGCGTATTATTCATAAAATGGGGATTGATGTGGGACTGAAGAGCCATGATCTTTGCCTCTCTTAAAGCAATCTCCTCCTGATAGCTCTTAAGGATCTGTTCTTCCAGGCTCTTAGACATCTGATTCACTGCATTCGTCAGATACTGAAATTCCAGATTGGAGGACTCCGAAGCCACCTGATACCCCAGCTCCCCCCGTTCAATATGATGCATGCCTTCGATCAGCTGCTCCACAGGATAGGAAACTTCCCTGCGAAATACCTTCAGCACCGTTGCCAGCATCAGCAGCATCGAAAGCAGCATCCCTCCCAGCACATAGGGATATCCGTAAAAGGGAAACATTGTCACTGCCTTGTTGATCATCATGGCGGAATGCAGCTCATACCCGTCGCCAGCAAGGCTGTCCATCACACACAGTCTCCCCCGAATCCAGCGATTCGGCATATCCCCTGAGTTTGCAAAACGCTTCTCCCATTTCTCTTCCTCCCCAGGACAGAGGAGCAGGGGTTCCTCATTGATCCGTACGCACACCTCATCCCCCATAGGAAAGGTGGCAATGCTGTCAAAACAGTAGGCCTGGTTCAGACACAGCACCAGAACCGCCTTGGTTTCATAATGACTGTCCTTGAGATTTCGCACCAGATACAGGGAATTTCCCCGAACCAGAAGTCCCACCGCTGTATCCAGCGTCTCCGCCAGTTCCGCCACAGCCTCATGATCTTTGTCCCAGTATTTCCGGATCTGCTGATAGGTCCCGTTTCCCCGTTCACTGTATACACTGCTGAAATTCCTGGTATCCTCCTTTTGGAACCACAAAACGGCACTGGAAATAGCGCTGCTTTTCTGATATTTGGAAGCAAGGTACTCCGAATATCCCTTTTTCGCCGCTGTGTAAGACATCTCTCCCTTTAGATATTTCTCCCGGATCTCCAGAATCTCTCCGTCATAAGAAGCCTGCCTGGAATCATGGACTGCCCCGTTGAGCCGCTCCACACAAATCCGGTTGTTAAATTCCAGTTGTCTGCGATAATTGTCCACTGTCACCTCCATGTGGTTGCTTCCCACATAAACACCAAGCACGCCGATAAAAAGGAAAAGAGGAATCAGCCAGCAAAGCAGCTGAATCCTGATCACCTTCCACTTCATTGAATGCTGCCTTTTCATTCTGATTCCTCCCTACTATATTACTGCTTTCGTACTGCTCGTTTACCTCACTGTTTTTCCATTACGGTTTTCCATTCTGATTGCTTCAAAATTCCCCAAAACATCTGTCCGGAAGATTTCTATCAGTGGGCCTGCCGGTCAAGGTTTAAGAAACGCTCGAATCTCTCACAGTTCTCTTCTGCCGCTTCCCGGCTGTCCAGCTCACAAAAAATCCGAAGCAGCGGTTCTGTGCCGGAAAATCTGGCTATAATCCATCCTCCATTCCGAAAATATACCTTGCATCCATCCAGGTAAGACACCTTCTCAATGGGAAGATCAAACTCCGGAAGCAGCTTATCTTCAAATAGAATGGTCTGCAGCTCCTCCTTCCGCTCCTGGGAAAACTGATAGGACCGCTCTTCCATGCAGGGGCTTCCATATCGTTCCCGAATCTCTGCAGCCAGCTGTGACAGGCGTTTTCCGGTAACCGCAATCATCTCCACCAGAAGGGAGGCTGCGTAGATGCCGTCTTTTCCATTGATATGCCCCCGAACCGTCAGACCGCCGGAGGACTCCCCGCCAATGATGGCTCCCGTCTCCTGCATCTTAGAGGAAATATGCTTAAAGCCCACCGGCACCTCATAGCAGACCTGGTCAAAGGACTCTGCCATCCGATCCAGCATATGGGTGGTAGCTACATTCCGCACTGCAGGCCCTCTCCAGCCCTTATACTCCATCAGGTAATAATACAGAAGCATCAGGATCTCATTAGCAGTAAGATAATGTCCCCTGTCATCAATCACACCCAGGCGATCTGCATCTCCATCTGTGGCAATGCCAAGATCACAGTTCATCTCTGTCACATAAGTACAAAGTTCTGTAAGAGAATTTTTGCTGGGAGCAGGCATCCTCCGTCCAAACAGGGTATCGTGGGTCTCATGGATCAGATCAATCTCGCACCTGGCAGTGGCCAGAATGGTCTTTAAGGAAATCTGGCTCACCCCATACATGGGATCCAGCACAATGTGCAATCCGCGGTCACGGATAGCCTGCATATTGATATTGGCAATGATATTGTCCAAATATTCATTTAAGGGATTAAATTCCATCACCCATCCCTCTTCCTTTGCTTTCTCATACTCTATATAGGTGATGGGCTCTTTTCCCTCAATCTGCCGGGCATACGCTTCGATCTGGCGGGTCTGCTCCTCACTGGCATCCCGTCCCCCGTAAGTAAACACTTTAAATCCATTGTAAATAGCAGGATTATGACTGGCCGTCACCATCATCCCGTAATGCAGCTGATGCTTCTCCACATAGAACATAATTAGGGGAGTGGGGGAAGAACGATTCACAAACCAGCAGCGGATCCTCTCTGCCGCAAACACCTCACAGGCCCACTTTACCGCTTCCTTGGAAAGAAACCTCCGGTCATATCCAATGACGATTCCCTCCTGATCTACCTGTTCCGCTTTCATTTTCCGAGACATGGCCTTTGCCAGAAGCTGGATATTCTGTCTTGTAAAACCATCTCCGATCACGGCTCTCCAGCCGCCGGTACCAAACGTTATCATGTGTTCCTCCTTTTTGATTATGCCTGTACTGTTATTCTAACATAAAACCAAACTCTGATACAGCCGCAGTGTGATCCTGCGGAGCATTTTTATTTCATAGGAGGGAATTTCCTCTGAAATAAGAAACCGGCTTTCCCATCACCGCCTCCACCTGATGAATGGTACCCGCCAAAAAGGCGGGGATTTTCTTTACCTCTTTCCCGTCCACGGTCAGCTTCTTCACACCTTTCATCACATGTTCCGGATTCTTTACCTGGATCTGATAAATGGCTCCCCGCCAGTTTCTTGTGACAGAAAATCCCTCCCACTCTGGCGGGATACAGGGATCGATCAGCAATTCCTCCAGCTGAGGACGGATGCCCAGCATATACCGGGTGGCTGCAAAGTAAGCCCAGCCTCCGCTTCCGGTCATAAACGGGTGTCTGGCCCGCCCATAAGCAGTATGATCCTTTCCCATAATAAACTGACAATAAGAGTAGGGCTCTGCCTCCCGGATCTCAATCTGATCATTCTGCCGGCAGGGACAGAGAGCCTCATAAAATTTCATAGCCTTATCTCCCCGTCCCAGACGGCATTCTGCTGCCCAGGCCCAGGGATTGGGATGACTGAAAATAGCGCCGTTCTCCTTCACACCCGGATACACTCTGGTGACAAAGCCCACCTCCTCATCCGGCACGGTATAGGAAGGACCGTTGAGCATGATCCCGTAGGGCGTATAGAGATATTCTTCCACACTGTCCATGGCCCGAATTCCCAGTTCATAGGTGGCCGCTCCGGAGAGTACTGCCCAGGCATTGGATTCTAGGTGAATCCTTCCCTCCCGGTCCTGCCTGGTTCCGATCTTCCGTCCGCTTTTGGTAATGCCCCGGATAAACCATTCCCCATCCCAAAGCTCCGTCTCGCAGACCTTTTTTACCCGCTCGTACATGGCCTCATATTTTTGAATATCCTCCTGTTTTCCCTTTCTCCTGGCCAGTTCCAAAAAATGCTCCAGCGCCCAGACATGAAGAAAGGAAACCAGGGCGCTCTCTCCGCCTCCCAGATTCAGACAGTCATTCCAGTCTGCCCGCAGGCCCAGGCAGACTCCATGTTCTCCCACCTGTCTGTCTGAAAAGTCCAGGATCCGCTTCATATGTTCATAGACCGTCCCTTCTCCCTGGTCTGCATAGCCTATCACCTGATCCAAAAATTCCTCCTCCCCAGTCTCCCGGATATATTCTGCAATGGAGGGAATCAGCCACAGAGCATCATCAGAGCAGGTATCCTTCAGCCCATGGATCCGCTCTTTGGGATCCGGCTCCGGAATCACTGTAGGAGAAGAAAAGGGCCTTGTCTCCTTTTTCGGTTCAAACCAGGCGGGGTCAAACAGATGCAGTCCATATCCTTCTGAAACCAGCCCGTGAAGCAGCTGTTCAATCCTCTGCCTGCATTTCTCCGGGTTGGAATGGGGTACGGTCATGGCATCCTGGGCCGTATCCCGGTATCCTAACCCGGTCCTCCCCCCCACCTCGATGAAGGAGGCAAACCTGGAGAACATAATATTGATTTCCGCCTGGTACAGATTCCAGGTGTTCAGCATGATATTTAGATCCTCACTGGGCGTCCTCACCTGCAGTCTGGCAAACTTTTCTTCCCAATAGACAGCCAGTTCTTTTTCCGCCCGATCCACCGCCTTGGGATCTCTGTACTTTTCCCTTATCCTGCGGCCCTCCGCTCTATTGCCCTCTCCCAGCATAAAGATCAGCCGCACCTCCTGCCCCGGTTCCAGAAGAATTTTTTTCTGCAGCGCCCCGCAGTGATTCCCTCCCTTTTCAAAGGAGCCGGAAAGCTTTCCCCGTTCTACTGCCAGGGGATTGGTCTCTGTCCGGTAATTCCCCAGAAATCGATCCCTCACACAGTCAAACCCATCCGGTTCAAAGCTGGCAGCAACATACTGATAACCATATTCCTCATAAAACAGATCATACTCAATAATGCCATCTTCATAGGAACTCCCTGAGGCATACAGGCTCATCTGAAAGTTCTGATTATCCATGTCAATGTGATGGAATGAAAACTCACAATAGGAGATCACATCCAGGCTGCGTCTGCAGGCTCCTGTATTTTTGATCTTTACATCCCACAGTTCCACCCCGTCCCCCAGTGGAATCGTCAAACGCTGAGAGGCCTGGATATCCCGGTAATCACATTCATACACCGTGTAGGACATACCGTGCCGACAGCGGTACTTCGCCTGATCCAAAGGTTTTCCCACCGGCTGCCAGGAAATGCTCCAGTAATCTCCATCTGCCTCATCCCTCAGGTAAACATAATGCCCCGGCCGGTCCATGGGTACTCCGTTGGGCCGAAACCTGGTAATCCGGTGATACTGCGGCGTTTTGTAAAACAAATATCCCCCTGCCGTATGGTTAAACACCCCGCACAGCTCCTCCACGCCAATGTAGTTGGTCCAGGATACGGGCACATCCACCCGGTCAATGCAGTATTCCCTTCTTTCCTGATCAAAATATCCGTATCTCATACTTTCCCCTCCTGCTCTTCTTTCTTCCAGATCTTCAAACCTTCTCGCCATCCTCCTTCAAAGAACAGCACAGCGCATCCTGTATCCCCTGCGCTTTTCCTGACTGTACTGCCTTTATATTGCTATTATAAAAGGACAGGCAATCTTTTACCATTGCCTGTCCTGTGAATATTTGTTTTTGTTTGCGTATCCCCTGCATTGCTTCCCCGACAGCGTCACATCCGGAATACTCATATAGCCCTTTTTTATCATATCAAAGAGCCTCTTTTCCGGTTCCGCAGCAATCGGCATCCTATCTTTCCTGACGCAAGAGCTCACACAGCGCCTGAACCGTTCATTCTTCTGCCTCTGCAAGTAAAAACCTTATAAATTTTTAATCATCCTCTCTATCCCCTTCATCTGCCTCATACTCCGGTTCCGGTTCATATTCCGGCTCCACATCATACTGGGGTTCCGGCTCATACTCCGGCTCCGCATCATACTGGGGTTCCGGCTCATATTCCGGCTGTGTTTTCTCTCCCATCTTCCAGTCCTCTTGATCCTCCGTTTCCAGAGACTCTTCTTGATTTTCCCTTCTGTCTTCTTCCTGCTGCGCTTCCTTCTCCTTCGCCAAAAGCTCCATCCTGCGTTTCAAATTCTCCATTTTCCGTTGGATCCGTTCCTGGTTCAGACTATCCTCTTTTTTTTCTTCCAGCTCCTCCTTCGCCTCCCGCTTCTCTTCCGCCAGACTTTCCTTGTCCTCTTTCTTCTGTTCCGCTTTTTCTCCTGCCTCCTCCATTTCTTCTTCAGAGTCGTCATCCCTCTCCTCCAGTTCAGAGGCATCTTCCGCCTCCTCCCCTTCTTTATCCTCCTCTAAAATATCCTGCTCTGCTTCAAGCTTCTCTGTCTCATCCCCCTTATCTTCCGGATCGGGATCCTCCTCATCCTCTTCCCGCTCATCCTCCGGATCGGAATCCTCCTCATCTTCTTCCTGCTTCTCTTCTTTTGTATTTCCAGCC
>ENA-ORTM01001469-ORTM01001469.1-human-gut-metagenome-genome-assembly--contig:-NODE-1469-length-24351-cov-3.433816_pt1 | contig 24351 bp, 16 predicted proteins | sample MGYA00241909_ERZ509182 | MGnify/ENA primary metagenome ERZ509182 (study PRJEB26280, sample SAMEA2338855) | human gut metagenome | biome: human gut; feature: human-associated habitat; material: faeces...
CAAAAATGCGCTCAAAAGCGGCTGGTTTACAAGGACGCAGCCTCTATTTGAGGCGCTGCCAGCACTTTCTCCGCAGGAGAATGAAGTGTTATCCTGCGTCCTTTCTCTGGATGAAAAATACCGGATACCAATCCACCTTTTTTATTATGAAGGGTATTCCATAGAAGAGATCGGGAAAATCCTCCGGCTCAACCCCGCAACCGTTGGCACACGCCTTGCGCGTGGGCGTGCACTGCTGAAAAAAATGATTGGAAACATCGATTGAAAGAACAACTTTTGCACTGCTCTCAAAAGAATTTCGTGCTTTTCTCACACAGGCAGAAATTTCAGTTTCACCGATACCGAAAAAATCACCTATCTATTTAGAAAGGAATGGTCATTGATATGAAAACTGAACAAATGAAAACCATATATCATCATGCAATGGAACAGCTTCCGTTGGATGGGCTGGAAGCCCGTACACTAGAGAAGCTCTCATCCGCTAAAGATAAAAAGCGCGGCTTTCCGGCAAAGCGGATTGCCGCCGCGGCTGTCGCAGTGATGCTGCTCTGCGCCACGGGCGCTTTGATTCTATCGCATACCACTCAAATTGAGCTCACAAACACACAGGGCAGGGTTTCTGCACATTATACGCCGTTCTTTCCAAAAGAGGTAAACAGAGCGAATTGCCTGGTGAATCGAACTGAGGAAGAGCTGTTCCACACAAAAAATCTCGCTCCATTTTTAGGAACGGTTGAACGGATTCGAAATATCCGGGTAGATCTCAACGGTGCGGTTTCTTACCGGGCAATTGCCGATGTGAGCGTAAACAAGGCCTATCTGGGCAACGTGGAGCCCGGCAGTACCGTATCTATCCTGCTTCCCTGCTCTATCGGGCGGGGCGAATGGGCGACAGGTTCGGAGCTTGCCGCTTCCCTGCGGGAAGGCACGACCGGCATCTTTATGCCCATTGCCTACACGGTGGACTCCTATTGGGAGGAGAATGGCGCACGCATTGATTTGAGCGAGCTGGCACCCTATGGATTAATGGATGGAGAGCGCTACCTTTTCCTGCAAGGGAAGGATGGCAAGATGCAGTTTGCGCAGTACGCTTATCCATCACTCCAAGCGGATGCATCTCTAGGGGATATCGAGGCATTTGCGGAAAGTTTTTGGAAATAACGAAATTGTGCAAGGGGCTGTTGCAAAATGAAATGTTTTGCACAGCCCCTCTAATTCTGCGTTTATTCATGCATGACGCAACGCGCCCTTCCCCTAACAACCTGTAGGCCGGGTCTGCAACGATAGAACGGGGCCGCCTGCACACTAAAAGCAACCTTTATTTCCCAATAATTAATCCAATCATAATCATGGAGTAAATCACAAAAAAGACTATCGTGGCCGCTCCATACTTTTGCAGGTCAGAATCACCATAGCGCAGAGCACAGATTGTTTTATATGCGTATACTAGACCAAGGGCAAGAAAAAGAGATATAAATGAAGAAACAACCAGCCAAGCGCCAGGAGATACTGACATACTAATCCATCTCATTGACAAATCAAGTCACCTCCATGCCTTACAGGTTCCAAAGATGTTCCTCTGTTAGCTGCACATAAGACCAATCTCCCCAGTCAATTGAAAATCCCATGCCGAACGGAAGGCTGAAATCAATATGGTTTAAGAAGTATCCAATGCATTTATGGGCATATGTAGCAAAATGATTGACCGACGTCGTGCTGGAGTTATTGACTTTCCCTTCAAAAAATACAAACCCCGTCGCGGAAAGATAATGCGTGCTCGTTCCATGGGGCTGAGAAGAAATGGAACTCACAGGAATCCCGAACTCCATCGCATACCCATAGCCGCTGCCATCTTGCTTTAATTCATTATATGGCACATCATAAACATCCTCTCTGCTCTCCGTGACATACTGTAGCTTTTCATTTGTATAGCTTATGTTATACGTATAGGAATAGCAGCCCGACGCCGACTGAGGGATTACGCTTGTCGTCGTATCTCTGGATAGGCCAAAGGCATCTGTCGCTCTAAAAATCGGCAGTGTCTCCCACTGAAAAATGCCCGCAACACCATATTCCCTGCCCGCCGAGATCAAAAGGATCACCAGATGCAGGGTTCCTCCATTCAGTTTTCCGCTATTTCCCGGAGAAGGGATAACGATGTCGGACAATGGTGCGCGCGCGGCCTGAACCTGTTCCTGCACCGTTTCAAACGTTTCTTGCTGCGCAAGCTTTCGCTCCTTGACCGCTTGCGCATATGCGTTCTCATCCACTGTATCCATTTGGCCGGGAAACAAAGAGGATTCCACATAATAAGTAGATTTCGCCGTGATCTGCGTTGCGTTTTGAATCAACTCCATTTTATCCGCAGAGAGCTGCCGAATCATCTCGCTTGAAAGCGCAAGGGACGCCAGCTTTTTTTCGGCGGTTTCTATGGCAGATAATCCCCGGTAGTCGGCGTTTTGATAGGTAACCGTCTCTGTGCTTTCCTGCGGCTTCCCTCCTGCTTCCACAGCCTGAGCAGGCAGCAAAAAGGTGCATAAAAGCAGAATTGCGATCCATCCAGTCATCCATCTTTTGGTTTTCATTGATTCCCCTTGTTTCTTTATATTTATGGTCAACGAAAATGCACAGCCTAAAAATTTACAGTTTGAACCGAATCTTTCATTTCGTTGCATAAAGCTGATCATTTTCAATTTATGACAGAATTATCTTCCCCTTATTTATATCACTCTTCCATAAATTAGTCAATTATTGTTTTAAAATAATATACAAATAGATCGGAAATTCATTTATGATAGTAGGAACCATGCATTAGAAAAGCAGCCTGTGAATTTGGCAATTCACAGGCTACTTGTGTTACGACGATTCTCAACGCTTTTAAAAATCGCTCATGTATCTTTTACGTTTTCTTTTCATCATCATGGATCATGATATTGCTTGGTTTCTGCGACATTCCTTTTTACAAAATATTACATTTGAGCACGACCGCCAGTTCAACCTCTGAGAGCGGTTGTGGCCCGTCCTGTAAATCTTTCAGCGTAATTTTTTGCAATGCATCTTTGTTGCCGTTGCCATAGAGCAGCGCCATTACGACCGTATCCTGATTCGGGATGAGCTCCAAGGCTTTTTCGGCTATAACGGGCACAGTAAAAGCAAAGTCTTTTTCCAGCGGATCGTTTTGCGTTGTCTTGCCGCCCGCAAAACCGTTTTCACTCCCCTCGTCTATAAGATTGATTGCCCACCAGAGCGATCCCTCCCCATGGGCGGAAAAGAGCAGCACGCCCGTATCGCCGACGGCATTGGTGTTGGACGTTTCCCCTTTTTCAGTCATCTTGCCGTTCTCATAAATCTCAAACCATGCAAAAATAGATTGAGGCGTGCCATTCCAATGATATCTAAGGTAAAACTGAGAAAGCCCGTTCTCCGTAGGGGCTCCATAATTGATCTTCTGCTCAATCTCGCTGACCTGCGCGCCATCCAGCGGCTCGATTCGCCTTTGGTGATTCATAGAGCAGGCGCTCAGGGCAAAGAGCAACGCAAAAAATACCGCAAGCATTCTCTTCATATGCTTTTCCTCCCAATGTTGCTATCATCCTAGGCGATAAGGGCCCAACGTTCCCAGCACAAAGATTGATACATTGTTCATTTTTAAAAAAACACCATGAAAATTTTGCAAAACCTTTTTCATATCGCTTTTTCATTTCATTAAAACATTCTATTATCATCCGGCAATATTACGTGAGCATTCTTGATAATGGTTAATGTGCTCAAAATTTATGGAATACTAATTTACGGTGTGTTTTTCGATAAACATGTTGATTTATATACTTTATATGCTATATTTTTGTATGGAATAAGTCAATCATTTTCCATAAATTTATATTACAAAATTTATCATCTATAGATTCCGGAATCATGCTGCACCTTCCATGAAAGCAAGTAGCCTGTGAATTTGGCAATTCACAGGCTGCTTGTGTTACGACGATTCATAACACTTCTAAAAACCGCTCATGGATCTTCCCGTTCGTCGCCAGCACGTCGTTGATCTCCGTGGCCGCCAGCATTTCCCCCTGCCAACCCGTCACGCATCCGCCTGCCTCCTGTATGAGCAGCTGCCCCGCCGCATAATCCCAGGGTTTCAAATGCCGCTCAAAATAGGCGTCGATCCGCCCACAGGCCACATAGCAGAGGTCAAGCGCAGCGGAACCGGAACGGCGGATATCCTGGCAGGCCAGGAATACCGTTTGGAACCGCTCAAAATTCCGGGCAGCTTCTTCTTTATAATAGGGAGCAGTGCCGATTGCCACCAGGCAGGAGGCGATCTCCCGCGTTTGCGTGCATTGGATCGGAACGCCATTGCAATAAGCTCCCCTCCCCCGCTGCGCTGTAAACAGCTCCTCGGTAAACGGGTTATAAACAGCGCCGAACACCACCGCTTGCCCATCATAAAATGCCAGTGAAACCGCGCTCATCTGATAGCCGTGGATCAGATTTGTCGTGCCGTCGATGGGGTCGAGAATCCAAGCAGGCCGCCCGCTATAATCCACATTCTCCTGCTCCTCCGCCAGAAAACCCGCCTGTGGGTGAAGCGCCAAAAGCCGCTCCTTAAGATAGGACTGCACGGCAAAATCCACCTGCGTAACATAATCTGCCTGCCCCTTCACAGTGACCTGCCGCGCCGCTTTTTCATCCATCACGATCGCTTTGGTCTCCAGCACCAGCTCCGCTGCCCTTTGAAAATCCATCAAAATCCCCGCCTTGTTTTGGGCCGCCGCAGATCACTGTGCGGCGGCCCATTTATTCTATCCTGTTATGATATTTGATTCTTTTTCCGCGTCACCGTCAATACGGCTACTGCAACAGCCGCCAGGCCGAACGGAATCAGGCCGAGTACCCGCTCGCCCGTATCAGCAATAGAGGGCGTGGGCGCCTCTTCTGCGGAAGGAGCGGCGCTTTCCTCTGGGGCAGGCGTGGGCTGCTCCGGTTGCGTTCCCTCTGGAGTGGGTTCTGGCCCATCCGGCTCTTGTGCAGGAGGCTCCTGAGAATCCGGCTCTTCCGGCCGCTCTGCTTGGATCAAAGTCAGCGCGCCGGTTTGCGGGTCCACCCGCATGAACTGGCTGTAATCCCCTGCCGCCTGCACAGTGCGCTGCGTATCCGAGAGGCAAAGCCACAAGATAAATTCCATCACCTGTGTATCATAGATGTAGCCCACATGCTTTAAATCTTTCAAAAACCATGTCTGCTCCGGCAAAAGGCAGGTGGAGGCGTCGATCACGCGATCTCCGGAGAGGTGGTTGTGCGTAGCATCTTGGCAGGAAGTATGCTTCTGCTGATAATCGGCCGGCAGTGTTTCATCTAAGAATGCACAGGTTGCATAGCCTGAGGTATATTTCGTATCGATCACGTTATCATTTTGCTCCCGGTAAGAGGGCGTAAGCGGCACACCCTGCAAATTATAGTGGGAAACAACATTGATCTTCGTCCCCGTTTCCATCGCGGCCCGAAACAGCTCCGGCAGTTTCTCCTGCACCTGATAATGATATGCATCAATCCGTGCAATCAGCTGTGCATCCGTTTTTTCGTCGAGCAAATAAGCCTTTGCCTCCTCATAATCCTCCAGGGCAATTAAATCCCAAATGCCCGGCATCGTCACAAAGGTATCCTGGAATACTTCATCATAAACGCGGCCCTTTAGATTTGCCACCAGCTCATCGAGCACTGGGAGTAGAATATCGATCACACCGGCCTGATCAAGCGCGTCGAGCAGGAGATTCACCACCTGCTGCCCCGCAACCTCCTTGAGAATTCGAATCAAGGCGTCTTTATGGAACTCGATCTTGCCCGTGAAGAGATCCCCCACGATGGTCGTCCCTGTAAAGGCGGAAGACAGCATGGTATAATTATCAATATCCTCACTTCCATACTGTGCAAGATAGGCGGCAATGATCGTCCCTCCCATGCTGGAGCCAATCAAGTTTACTTTATCATGGCCAGTTTCGCGCTTTGCTCGCTCCACATAGCCACGCAGTTCTTTCGCATGAGCCATGGGGTCGAGCCGCCAGTCGTAGTTAAAATAATATACGTGATCGGCGCCTATTTTCGCAGCGGCCGCACGCACAATGGCAGGCTCGTTGGTCAGGTAACCTTCCTCATTGACAAACTCCGGATAGTTCGCCATTGATTCCGGATAGACCGTAGTGGTAATCGCATAACGGCTGCTCCCATCCGGTTGACAAGCGAGCGGCTCCAGCAGGGCATACACGGCAGGCAGCACCTCGTCGCCAAGCGTTTCATAGTCCTTTGTAACAGCAAAGCGTGCAACCGGGCCCGCAATTTTACCCACGAGCTCCAAAATCGCCTGCGTGTCAGGTGCAAACACCTGTTTTTCCCGTTCCGTGCCCGCATCCATCACCAGCGGCCATGCATTCATTCCGCTGACGACGATCAGCGGCGCCGTATCACAATTGCCCACAGCAAAGGCCGCCGGTATTCCCCCCATCAACAGCAGCACAGCCAAAAGCAAACAGATTACCTGACGACACTTTTTTTTCATAATTCTCTCCCTCTTTCCCAAATCTCTCATGAAAAGATTACATGATTTTATTTGAATTGTCAATAAAGACGGTAAAAGAAATCACCGCGGATGCATCTTCCTTGCATACCGCGGCGATGTTTCCGTAAAAGATTTTGTAAAACCGGCGTCTCGCCCGAATCACTTTTGCGATTTCACTCAGGGCTTACCCCTTGGTCAATCGAGCAAAATTGGCCATCAGCTTTTTGGTGCCTGCTTTTTCAAAGGCGATCTCCAGCAGCGTATCATTGCCCATCGGCTGTGCGGAGAGCACAACGCCCGTTCCAAATAGCTTGTGCCCCACCGTATCGCCCACCCGGTAGGAGCCCGCAGGCGCAGAGGGCTTAGGCGCCGCCGGGCCAAAGGAATGGTCAAACGTTTTCTTCGGCTTTGCGGCACGCTGTACAGAGGGCTTCTGCTGGGAGAGCGTGACCTTGCGCTTCTCTTCCACAAGCCCCTCTGGAATCTCCTCTAAAAACGGTGAGGGCGCGTTGTGGCTCGTGCTGCCGTAGAGCATACGTGTGCGCGCGTGCGTCAGATACAGCCGCTCTTTGGCGCGCGTAATGCCCACATAGGCAAGCCTACGCTCCTCCTCCATTTCACTGGCAGAGTAGAGCGATTGGATGCCGGGGAAAATTCCCCTCTCCATCCCCGGGATGAATACCACCGGGAATTCCAAGCCTTTGGCGGAGTGCAGCGTCATGAGGACAACGGTATCCGCCTCCTCATTATAATTATCAATATCCGTCATCAAAGCGACCTCTTCGAGGAAGCCATTGAGATCGCCCTCTTCGTTATCCTCACTGTAGCGCAGAAGGTTGGAGGAAAGCTCCTGGATATTCTCCAGCCTGTCCTGATAGGTTTCACGATCCAACGCAAGGGAGTCGAGGTAGCCCGTATCTCGCATTGCCTTTTCAAACAGCTCGTTGAGCGGCAATTCCTCCGCCGCCTCGGCAAGCCCATCAATGATCTGGGTGAATGCCCGCAAACGCGGCGCAGCCCGCACCAACTGCTCATATTCATCCGCATGGGAAATCACTTCGTAGAGGCTCAGGCCCAGCCCGGCCGCAATCTGTGCGGCATGGTTGATGGTAGTTGCGCCGATGCCGCGTTTAGGCTCGTTGATGATCCTGCGCAGGCGGATATTATCCGCCGGATTACTGATTACAGAAAGATAAGCAAGCGCATCGCGAATCTCCTTGCGCTCATAGAAACGGTGGCCGCCGATCACACGGTATGGCACGCCCATACGCACAAAAGTGCGCTCAATTGCGTTTGACTGGGCGTTCATTCGATAAAGAACCGCATGATCGCTCCATTTTCTCCCTCCCTTGACGGAATCCATAATGGTATCTGCGATAAAGGTGCTTTCCTCCTGCTCGTCAAAGGCGTTATCCACCACAATTTTTTCCCCGGGGCCGTTCGCTGTCCAGAGATTTTTGCCCTTTCGCTCTGTGTTATGGGAAATAACAGCATTGGCTGCATCCAAAATATTCTGAGTGGAGCGGTAATTCTGCTCCAGGCGGATCACTTTTGCCTTATGATACTGCTCCTCAAAGGAGAGAATGTTCTCTATTGTAGCGCCTCGAAAGCGGTAAATGCTCTGATCGTCGTCGCCCACCACGCAGAGATTGCCGCTGCCTCCGGCCAGCAGGCTGGTAAGCCGATACTGTGCATGGTTGGTGTCTTGGTACTCATCCACCATCACATAGCGAAAGCGGTTTTGATAGCGGGTGCGCACCTCCTCGTTTTCCTCCAGCAGCTTCACCGTATTGACAATCATATCGTCAAAGTCCATTGCATCTGCATCCCGCAACAGCTTCTCATAAAGCCGGTAGGCTTCGCCAATCTTGCGCAAGCGCACATCGTCGCCCGCATCGTTCAGATAGTCTTCTGGGGAGATGAGGCTATCCTTTGCATGGCTGATCTCATGCAAGAGCGTTTTGTGGGAGAGCATTTTATCATCAATGTTGAGCAGCCTCTGGCATTCCTTCATCACACGCTTAGAATCATCCGTATCATAAATCGTAAAGTGGCTGGTATAACCAATGCTTTCCCCATCCCGCCGCAAAATGCGGGCGCAGGTGGAATGAAAGGTGCTTGCCCATATATCCTGCCCATCCGGGCCGAGCATTGCCTCCAGCCGCTCTTTGAGCTCACCGGCCGCCTTATTGGTAAATGTAATTGCAAGAATTTGCCACGGCTTCGCAGGGCGAACAGCCAATAAATCCGCGATCTCATCGGTATATTCCTGTGTGCCGTCGCGGTATTCCTCCAGCATACGGATTTCTTCTTCTGTGAGAGATACCGAAAATTCCCGAGCGCCATATGCGCATCCATATTTCACAATATTGGCAATCCGGTTGACGAGCACAGTCGTCTTTCCGCTCCCTGCCCCCGCCAAAATCAACAAAGGACCCTCTGTGGTAAACACAGCCTCCCTCTGCATCGGATTCATACGTGAAAATTCTTTTTCCATAACCTGCCTGCGCAGGGCCTGCAATTGCTCCTGAGTCATTATGCACCGCCTAAACTATGTAAATATGGAACCCTATTTTGATGAACTTCTATTTTTTTAAAAATGTTTCAATCCGATATCGAGGGCGCGCCTTCACTTCACTATAAATTTTGCCGATATATTCTCCCACCACGCCCAAACAGAACAACTGGATTCCGCCCAGCAGCCAGATGGAGCAGATAATTGCCGTCCATCCGCTGACTGCAACGCCGCAGATTTTGGAAATCAAAGCATATAACAGCCCGATCACACTTAGGCATCCAATCAGGATACCAGCCGCAGAAATAAGCCGCAAGGGCCGCACGCTGAAGGAAGTAATACCGTCCATCGCAAAGGCAAGCATTTTGCGCAGCGGATATTTCGATTCCCCCGCATAGCGTTCACTGCGGTCATAATATACATAGTCGGTAGAATACCCAATCAGCGGAACGATCCCCCGCAAAAACAGGTTGACTTCCTTGTATTCCGACAAGGCGTCCAGCGCCCGCCTGCTCATCAGCCGGTAATCCGCATGGTTATAAACCGTTTCCACCCCAAGCAGATGCATCACCTTATAGAAGCCAAGTGCGGTCGTCCGTTTGAAAAAGGTATCTGTCTCCCGCTTATTGCGCACACCGTAAACGATATCTGTGCCTGCATTGAATTTATCAATAAATGCCTCAAGAATATGGATATCATCCTGCAAATCCGCGTCCATAGATACCGCACAATCGCAATATTTACGTGCCTCCATCAAGCCGGCCATCAGTGCGTTTTGATGGCCACGGTTATGCGCAAGCTTTAGGCCGCATACAAAAGGATTTTCCCGATGCAGCGTTTCAATTTTCTCCCAGGTGGTATCCTTACTACCATCATCCACCAGCAGAATCCGGCTTTCAGGGGCAATTTTTGATTTCCGCTCCAAATCTGCCAAAAGGGGTGTGAGTTCCTCCACTGTATGCTCAATCACTGCCTCTTCATTATAACATGGAATGACCAAATATAAGATTCCCATCCGCTATGACCTCCTTTTTACCAGACAGGGACGCCCTTCATTTTGTACAGCGCGCCTTCTCCCCATATGCAAAAATATGCACTGCCTTCAAGCCGCTTTGTGGCCCCCTGCTTAACGACCCTACGCACAGAATGCGGAAACCGGATGCTTTTTCCCTCTTTGCGGGCAGGCATCCGGATTCTTTCCCTTTTTGAATAGAATTATCACACCATACGCGCAAACCATCCCCCACAAAAATGGCGTTGCCGCATCGCGGCAGGAGGCGTTTCGCGCCGACAGGCATTTTTTCAATGCTTCAAACTTTGTTTGAAGCTATCATACCATAGCAGAGTCAAAAATTCAAGGCAGAAGCAGGGATCCATATAAAAGAAAACGGCCCAGGCAAAACGATTTCCGTTTTGCCTGAACCGTTCCGTTGTGGAAAAAAATTATTCGTTGATCTTGATGACAACGCCCGAGCCAACCGTACGGCCGCCTTCACGGATAGCGAAGCGGAGGCCTTCCTCGATGGCGATGGGGGTAATCAGCTCAACATCCATCTCGACGTTATCGCCGGGCATGCACATCTCAGTGCCTTCGGGCAGCGAGATGATGCCGGTTACGTCGGTGGTGCGGAAATAGAACTGCGGACGATAGTTGTTGAAGAACGGTGTATGACGGCCGCCTTCATCCTTGGTCAGAACATAAACCTGGCCGCGGAACTTCGTGTGCGGATGAATGGAGCCGGGCTTAGAAAGAACCTGGCCGCGCTCGATCTCATTGCGCTGAATACCGCGAAGCAGGGCGCCGATGTTGTCGCCAGCCTCGGCATAGTCGAGGATCTTGCGGAACATTTCGATACCGGTAACAACCGTCTTCTTCTTCTCATCCTTCAGGCCGACAATTTCAACTTCCTCACCAGTCTTCAACTGGCCGCGCTCCACTCTACCGGTGGCGACAGTGCCGCGGCCGGTGATGGTGAACACGTCCTCAACAGGCATCAGGAAAGGCAGGTCCGCCTTGCGGTCCGGCGTCGGGATATAGCTGTCAACAGCCGCCATCAGCTCCCAAATGCACTTCAGTTCGGGTGCATCCGGATCATTGCCGGCATACTCAAGAGCCTTCAGAGCGGAACCCTGGATGATCGGTGTATCGTCGCCCGGGAACTCATACTCGTCAAGCGTCTCACGGATTTCCATTTCAACAAGCTCAAGCAGTTCCGGATCATCGACCTGATCGCACTTGTTCATGAAAACGATGATATAAGGCACGCCAACCTGACGGGCAAGCAGAAGGTGCTCCTTCGTCTGCGCCATCGGGCCATCGGTCGCTGCGATAACGAGGATCGCGCCGTCCATCTGTGCTGCGCCGGTGATCATGTTCTTGATATAGTCGGCATGGCCGGGGCAGTCAACGTGAGCATAGTGGCGGGAATCCGTCTCATACTCAACGTGAGCGGTGTTGATCGTGATGCCGCGCTCGCGCTCTTCAGGAGCCTTATCGATGTTTGCGTAATCAACGAAGTCCGCATCGCCCTTCATTGCAAGGGTCTTGGTGATGGCCGCCGTCAGAGTGGTTTTACCATGGTCGACGTGGCCGATGGTGCCAATGTTTACATGGGGTTTGGTTCTGTCGAAATGCTGCTTTGCCATTTGGATTGTTCCTCCTTTTATCTTAGAAACTTCATTCTTTTACTGTTTATAAAAAACAGGCTGTTCAGTGCTCAGGGGTATTTTATCAATTCCCACAAGGGATTGCAAGCGTTTTACGAAATTTATTCGTCGCCTGTTTTCGCGCGGGAGCTGATGATCGTATCCGCAATGGATTTCGGAACCTCAGTGTAGTGGCTGGGCTCCATCACATACTGGCCGCGACCCTGCGTTTTGGAGCGCAAATCGGTCGCATAGCCGAACATGTTCGACAGCGGCACGAAAGCGTTCACCTGCGTTGCGCCATTGCGGGTTTCCATGCCCTGCATAAGCCCGCGCCGGGCGTTGATATCGCCGATCACGTCGCCGAGATAATCATCCGGCACAATCACAGTAACCTTCATGATCGGCTCCATGAGAACCGGGGCCGCCTTGCGCATTGCTTCCTTAAACGCCATGGAACCAGCGATTTTGAAGGCCATCTCCGAGGAGTCGACCTCATGGTAGGAGCCGTCATACAGCGTTACCTTGACATCCACCACATTGAAGCCTGCCAGTACACCGGAGAGCATAGCGCCCTTGATACCCTGTTCCGCCGGGCCGATATATTCCTTCGGGATCGCGCCGCCAACGATAGCATTGACAAACTCATAACCCTTCTGCGGATTCGGCTCAATGCGGATCTTGACATGGCCATACTGGCCGCGGCCGCCGGACTGACGCGCATATTTCGTGTCGACGTCGGCTTCCTTCGTGATCGTCTCGCGATAGGCTACCTGCGGCTTGCCGACGTTTGCCTCAACCTTAAATTCACGCAGCATACGGTCAACGATAATCTCCAGATGCAGCTCGCCCATGCCGGCGATGATCGTCTGGCCCGTTTCCTCATCCGTATAGCAGCGGAAGGTCGGATCTTCCTCCGCAAGCTTAGCAAGCGCAATGCCCATTTTCTCCTGACCGGCCTTCGTCTTGGGCTCGATAGCCACACGAATAACCGGCTCTGGGAATTCCATGGATTCAAGCACAACCGGGTGCTTCGCATCGCACAGCGTATCGCCCGTGGTCGTATTTTTTAAGCCGACCGCAGCGGCGATGTCGCCCGCGTAAACGCATTCGATATCCTGCCTGTGGTTTGCGTGCATCTGTAGAATGCGGCCCATGCGCTCGTTGCTATCCTTCACAGAGTTGTAAACCGTGCTGCCCGCCTCGACCGTGCCGGAATAAACGCGGAAGAAGCAGAGCTTGCCCACATAGGGGTCGGTTGCGATCTTAAAGGCCAGCGCGGCAAACGGCTCGTCATCAGAGGATTTGCGATCCTCCTCCTCGCCGGTCTCCGGATTCGTGCCTTTGATATCCGGCACGTCCGTCGGCGCGGGCATAAAATCAACGATTGCGTCAAGCAACATCTGCACGCCCTTATTACGGTAAGAAGTGCCGCACAGAACAGGCACCATCTCATTGGCAATGGTGGACTTGCGAATGCAGTTTTTGATCTCTTCAATCGTCAGTTCCTCGCCGCCGAGATATTTCTCAAGCAGGTCTTCATCCTGCTCAGCAACATGCTCCATGAGCTCTGTGTGATATTTCTCCGCCAGCTCACGCATATCCTCCGGAATATCCTCATCACGGATGTCGAGGCCCTTGTCGTCATAGTACATTTCCGCACGCATGGTGACAAGGTCGATGATGCCGCGAAAATCGGCTTCAGAGCCGATCGGAAGCTGGATGGGCACCGCGTTGCATTTCAAGCGATCTTTCATCATGTCGACAACATTGTAGAAGTCGGCGCCCATAATATCCATCTTATTCACATAGGCCATGCGCGGCACATGGTACTTATCAGCCTGACGCCAAACGGTCTCAGACTGGGGCTCGACGCCGCCCTTCGCACAAAATACAGTGACAGATCCGTCAAGTACGCGCAGAGAGCGCTCAACCTCAACGGTAAAGTCCACGTGGCCGGGGGTGTCGATAATATTGATGCGATGCCCTTTCCAGAAACAGGTGGTAGCGGCGGAGGTGATGGTGATGCCCCTCTCCTGCTCCTGCTCCATCCAGTCCATGGTCGCATCGCCGTCGTGCGTTTCACCAATCTTATGGTTCACACCCGTGTAAAACAGGATGCGCTCCGTCGTCGTGGTTTTGCCGGCGTCGATATGGGCCATGATACCAATGTTTCTGGTGAGCTGTAATGATACCTGCCTTGGCATATAAACCTCCAATTGCCATGCGCGCGGCACGGCGCTCAAGAATTAAAACCTGTGGCCAGCTGCATGCGCGCTCCAAACCGGAGCGCACATAGCGCCGCCCCCCGCGCCAAGCAAAATGCAGCGCAGGTGTGTGCTTACCAGCGGAAGTGTGCAAACGCCTTGTTGGCTTCTGCCATCTTGTGCGTGTCTTCGCGCTTTTTATATGCGGAACCGGTGGAATTGACTGCATCCATGATCTCATTTGCAAGCCGTTCCTTCATGGTCCGCTCAGAGCGCTGGCGGCTGTAAAGCGTAATCCAGCGCAGGCCCAGCGTCTGACGGCGCTCGGGGCGAACTTCGATGGGCACCTGATAGGTCGCGCCGCCAACACGGCGTGCTTTGACCTCGAGAACAGGCATTACGTTCTCCATCGCGGCTTCAAAAACCTCAAGGGGCTCCTTGCCGGTTTTTTCCCGGATGATCTCAAAGGCGTCGTAAACAATCTTCTGGGCGACACCCTTTTTGCCATCATACATAACACTATTGATAAGCCGTGTTACAAGCTTTGAATTGTAAAGCGGATCGGGCAAAACATCACGCTTTGCGATCTGGCCTCTTCTTGGCACTTCGCTTCCCTCCTTCATAAAAATGATATCATCGGTACTCGAGTGACAAAATTCCCGTGGCGCCAATGAGAGGCATATCTATTGATACACTCTCACTGGTTGCAAGGCGGCAAGCCGCCTGTAGCCTGCAAGAAGATTTGTCTGTTTGGGTTCCTGGCTGCGTGCCGGATTACTTTTTGGCAGCCTTCGGGCGCTTCGCGCCGTACTTGGAGCGTGCCTGCATTCTGCCGGAAACGCCCTGCGTGTCAAGGGTTCCGCGTACGATATGGTAACGCACACCGGGAAGATCCTTCACACGGCCGCCGCGGATGAGGACGACGCTGTGCTCCTGTAGGTTGTGGCCGACGCCGGGGATATAGGCGGTTACCTCGATCCCGTTGGTCAGGCGGACCCTCGCAATTTTACGAAGCGCAGAGTTCGGCTTTTTCGGCGTGATCGTCTTGACCGCTGTGCAGACGCCACGCTTTTGCGGGGAATCCTTATCGGTCATGATGTTCTTCTTGGAGTTGAGCCCCTTGAGAAGAGCAGGCGCCTTCGCCTTTTTCTCCGACGTCTCCCGTCCATTACGGACAAGTTGGTTAAAGGTTGGCAAGTTACTTTCACCTCCTGATATTAAATCAAGCCTAATCTATCGTGCAGGGCGCGCAACGCGCCCATAGCACCAAAACAATAAGAAAAATAGATTCGCACAATTGAAGATTCTAGCACGCAGAGACAAGCTTTGTCAAGCGCTCAAACGGCTTTCACAGAAAGAAGAATCCGGTAAACGGCAAAAAGGTTTGTTTAAATTGTAAAATTCGCTTTTGATCGGGCTTAGACCGCTTCCCCTTCCACCTCTGCGGGCATCTCCGGCGTTTCCTGCGGGACGGGCACCACCTCTACATCGCTGTAGCACTTCATACCCGTGCCGGAGGGGAGGAGCTTGCCGATGATGACGTTTTCCTTAAGCCCCAGCAACGGATCGCTCTTGCCCTTGATCGCCGCATCGGTCAAGACGCGAGTCGTCTCCTGGAAGGAGGCGGCGGAGAGGAAGGAATCCGTCGCAAGGGAGGCCTTCGTAATACCGAGCAGCACGGGCTGGACGGTTGCCTCTTGCAGCGCTTCACCGGTTTCGGCCGCGCGGGCGCGGACTGCCTCATTCTGCGCGATTAACTCGCTCTTATCAATCGTTGCGCCGGGCAGGAGCGTGGTATCCCCTGCGTCGGCCACGCGGACCTTCTTCATCATCTGGCGGACGATCACTTCAATATGCTTATCGTTAATATCAACACCCTGCATCCGGTAAACGCGCTGTACTTCACGAATGAGGTAGTTGTGCACCGCATCTACACCGCGCACAGCAAGCACATCATGCGGATTCACAGAGCCCTCCGTGATGATCTCGCCCTTTTCGATCGTTTGGCCTTCCTCCACCCGTAGGCGAGAGCCATAGGGGATCAGGTAGCTGCGCTCATCGTGATTCTCCATATCGGTGACGACAACATGTTGCGACTTTTTGATTTCCTGCATGGAAACAACGCCGCCGATTTCGCTAATGATCGCCAGGTGCTTTGGCTTGCGCGCCTCAAACAGCTCCTCAACGCGGGGAAGACCCTGCGTGATATCGGCAGAGGACGTAACGCCGCCGGTGTGGAACGTACGCATTGTCAGCTGTGTGCCGGGCTCACCGATGGACTGAGCGGCAATGATTCCGACTGCCTCACCCACGGTAACCGGATCACCCGTGGCAAGGTTCGCGCCATAGCACTTGATGCATACGCCATGCTTGGACTGACAGGTGAGTAAGGAACGGATTTTGATCTTTGTCACGCCGGAAGCAACGATGCGCTCCGCATCGGACTCCTTCATCATCACATCCTTGCTCATGATAAGCTCGCCGGTCTTTTCGTCGATGAGATCCTCCACCAGGAAGCGGCCGGTCAAACGCTCTGTCAGGCCCTCGATCATCTCGTTGCCATCTTTGATATCATAGATTTCAAGGCCGTCTGTGCAGTGGCAATCCTCTTCGCGGATGATCACATCCTGCGAGACGTCGACCAGACGGCGGGTCAGGTAGCCGGAGTCTGCCGTACGCAGCGCTGTATCAGCCAAGCCTTTCCGAGCGCCGCGGGAGGAGATAAAGTATTCGAGAACGTTAAGGCCCTCGCGGTAGTTCGCGCGAATGGGAACCTCAATCGTGCGGCCCGCCGTGTTGGCAATCAAGCCGCGCATACCGGCAAGCTGCCGCAGCTGACTATCGGAACCACGGGCGCCGGAATCGACCATCATATAGATAGGGTTATAGTGGTCAAGGTTTGCGGTCAGCTCAGAGGATACCTTCTTCGTGCAGTCCTCCCACACCTTGATGACATGGCGGGAGCGCTCCCCATTTGAGATAAAGCCGCGCTGGAAGTTCGCGTTGATCTTATCGACCTTCTCCTCCGCCTCAGCGAGGAATTCCGCCTTCTTCGGCGGGATGGTCGCGTCGCAAACCGCGACAGTGATGCCGCTCTGTGTGGAATATTTATAGCCCTGCGCCTTAATGCGGTCAAGCATCTCGGCGGTCACTGCCGTGCCGTGCACCTTGATGCACTTGTCGATAATCTTGCCGAGCATCTTTTTATTGACCAGGAACTCAACCTCCAGCTTGAAGGCATTTTCCGGATCGCTACGGTCCACAAAGCCCAGATCCTGCGGGATCGGATCGTTAAAGATCACGCGGCCCAGCGTCGTTTCATAAAGCTGTGAACGCAGTTCGCCCTCGACCTCGCGGGTCATACGGATTTTAATCTTAGAATGCAGGCCGATCGCGCCCGCGTCATAGGCCATAATCGCTTCGCTGACATCGCGGAAGCACTTGCCCTCGCCCGGCTCGCCTGGTTTTACCAATGTCAGGTAGTAAGAGCCGAGCACCATATCCTGCGTCGGCACCGCGACGGGCTTGCCATCGGAGGGCTTTAGCAGGTTGTTGGCCGCCAGCATCAGAAAACGGGCCTCCGCCTGCGCCTCTGCGGACAGCGGCACGTGGACGGCCATCTGGTCACCGTCGAAGTCCGCGTTGAACGCGGTGCAGACCAGCGGATGCAGCTTGATCGCGCGCCCCTCTACAAGAACCGGCTCAAACGCCTGAATGCCAAGCCTGTGCAGCGTAGGTGCACGGTTGAGCATGACCGGATGATCCTTGATGACGATCTCCAGCGCATCCCACACCTCGTTTTTCGCACGCTCGACCATCTTACGGGCAGATTTGATGTTGTTCGCCTTATTGGTTTCTACCAATCGTTTCATAACGAAAGGCTTAAACAGCTCCAACGCCATCTCCTTGGGCAGGCCGCACTGATAGAGCTTGAGCTCCGGCCCGACGACGATTACGGAACGGCCGGAATAGTCGACGCGCTTTCCGAGCAGGTTCTGACGGAAGCGGCCCTGCTTACCTTTGAGCATATCGGAGAGAGATTTCAGGGGGCGATTGTTCGGGCCCGTCACAGGGCGGCCGCGGCGGCCGTTGTCGATCAGGGCGTCCACCGCCTCCTGAAGCATACGCTTTTCATTGCGCACAATGATGTCGGGCGCATGCAGTTCCAAAAGCCTTTTCAGGCGGTTGTTGCGGTTAATCACGCGGCGGTAAAGATCGTTTAAGTCAGAGGTTGCAAAGCGGCCGCCTTCCAGCTGCACCATCGGGCGGATATCCGGTGGGATAACCGGGATCACATTGAGAATCATCCAATCCGGCCGGTTACCGGATTGATGGAATGCCTCCACCACTTCCAGCCGCTTGAGGATGCGTGCCTTCTTCTGGCCCGTCGCTGTTTCCAGCTCCTCGCGCAGTTCCTTGGCGAGCGCTCCCACATCGATTTCCGCGAGCAGCTCCTGGATTGCCTCCGCGCCCATGCCGGCACGGAATTCATCCTCATACTTCTCGCGCATATCCGCATATTCCTTTTCGCTCAGGGTCTGCATTTTTTGCAACGGCGTATCGCCGGGATCAATCACGATATAGAGCGCAAAATAGAGGATCTTCTCCAGAATACGGGGAGAAATATCGAGCATCAGACCCATCCGGGACGGAATGCCCTTAAAATACCAAATGTGTGACACCGGCGCTGCCAATTCAATATGGCCCATGCGCTCACGGCGCACCTTATTTTTTGTAATCTCGACGCCGCAGCGCTCGCAAATTTTTCCTTTATAACGGATACGTTTATATTTTCCGCAGTGGCATTCCCAGTCCTTTGTAGGGCCAAAGATACGCTCGCAAAACAGGCCGTCGCGCTCAGGCTTCAGGGTGCGGTAGTTGATTGTTTCCGGCTTTTTGACCTCACCGTAGGACCATTCGCGGATCTTTTCGGGCGATGCCAGACCGATTTTGATGGATTCAAAGGTGATATTTTCCATAGAACGATCACATGCCTTTCTTTCTGGTTCTACGCCGGGAAGTGGGGCGTAAAACCGAATTGAAAAAGGGCTTTTTTTCCTGCTTGGGAGATGCCTGCCGCCCTTTCCGGCCGGCACCCCCGCTCCTGTCAAAACCGTTTAGTCGTCGTAATCGTCGAGCATATCGTCCGGCTCGAAGACATCTTCCTCTTCTTCAAAGAGGTCCTCTTCCGGAGCATCGCTGCCCGCGGCATCACCGGCAATATTCTCCAGTTCAATGCCCTCGCCCTCCAGGCTGAAGCCTTCGGCGGTATCCATATCGTTCACCTCGCGGAATACCTCTTCATCCGCATTGCTGAAGCTGGGTTCGTCGCCGTCGAAATTCTGCTTGAGATCGATTTCATTTTCTTCCTTATCCAGCACCTTCACATCCAGGCCAAGGCTTTGCAGCTCTTTAATGAGCACCTTGAAGGATTCCGGCACGCCGGGCTTCGGCACATTTTGGCCCTTGACGATTGCCTCATAGGTTTTCACACGGCCGACTACGTCATCCGACTTGACCGTTAGGATCTCCTGTAAAGTATAGGCGGCGCCATAAGCCTCGAGCGCCCAAACCTCCATCTCGCCAAAGCGCTGGCCGCCGAACTGCGCCTTACCGCCGAGCGGCTGCTGCGTTACCAGAGAATAGGGGCCGGTGGAACGCGCATGGATCTTATCGTCAACCAGATGATGCAATTTTAAGAAGTACATCACGCCGACCGTGATGGGGTTGTCAAACTGGCGGCCTGTGCGGCCGTCATAAAGGATTGTTTTGCCATCCTCACGCAGGCCTGCTTCTCGCAGCGCATCGCGGATATCCGCCTCATGCGCGCCGTCGAACACCGGGGTCATAATCTTCCAGCCAAGGGTTTTCGCCGCATAGCCAAGATGCACTTCCAGCACCTGGCCGATATTCATACGGGATGGAACGCCCAGGGGATTCAGGATGATATCGAGCGGCGTGCCATCGGGCAGGAAGGGCATATCTTCCTGCGGCAGGATACGGGACACAACGCCCTTGTTACCGTGGCGGCCGGCCATTTTATCGCCGACGGAAATCTTCCTCTTCTGCGCAATGTGGCAGCGCACAACCTTATTGACGCCGGGGCTCAGCTCATCGCTATTGGCGCGGGTAAATTCCTCCACATCCACAACGATGCCGTATTCGCCATGGGGCACGCGCAGAGAAGTATCGCGCACCTCGCGCGCCTTCTCGCCAAAGATGGCGCGCAACAAACGCTCCTCAGCGGTGAGCTCCGTCTCGCCCTTCGGCGTCACTTTACCAACAAGGATATCGCCAGAGTGCACCTCAGCGCCTACACGAATCACACCGAATTCATCGAGATCCTTCAGTGCATCCTCGCCGACGTTCGGAATATCGCGGGTGATCTCCTCCGGCCCAAGCTTCGTATCGCGCGCTTCCGTTTCATACTCCTCAATATGAATAGAAGTGAACACATCGTCGCGCACAATCTTTTCATTGATCAGGACGGCGTCCTCGTAGTTGTAGCCTTCCCAGGTCATAAAGCCAATCAGCACATTTTTGCCGAGGCTGATCTCACCGTTGGAGGTGGCGGGACCGTCCGCGATCACCTCGTGCGCCTCCACATGCTGGCCGCGGGCAACAATCGGCCTTTGGTTGATGCAGGTGCCTTGGTTAGAACGCATGAATTTAATCACGTCATAGGTGTCGATATCCAGATCATTCTTCTGATCGTCGGGTTTAATCTCAATCTTTTTCGCGCTGACGTGCGTTACCGTACCGGCACGTTTTGCGAGCACTGTAACGCCAGAGTCAACGGCGGCCTTATATTCCATGCCAGTGCCGACGATAGGCGATTCCGTTTTGAGCAGCGGTACAGCCTGCCTCTGCATGTTGGCGCCCATCAGTGCACGGTTTGCGTCGTCGTTTTCCAGGAAGGGGATCATCGCCGTGGCGACGGATACAACCATCTTCGGAGAAACATCCATGAAATCCGCCTTGGAGTTTTCAATTTCCAGAAATTCATCGCGGTAACGTGCATTGACCTTCGCGCGGGCAAAACGGCCATTTTCATCGAGCGGCTCATTGGCCTGGGCCACGATGTAATCATCCTCCACATCGGCCGTCATATAAACCACTTCATCCAGCACCACGCCCGTCTCTTTATCAACACGGCGGAACGGCGCTTCAATGAAGCCATATTTATTGATCCTCGCAAAAGTGGCAAGGTAGGAGATCAAGCCGATGTTCGGGCCTTCCGGCGTTTCAATTGGGCACATGCGGCCATAGTGGCTATAGTGTACGTCACGCACCTCAAATCCGGCACGGTCTCTGGAAAGGCCGCCGGGGCCAAGGGCGGAAAGGCGGCGCTTATGCGTCAACTCCGCCAACGGATTCGGCTGATCCATAAACTGCGACAGCGGCGAGGAGCCGAAAAACTCCTTGATGGCAGCCAGCACGGGGCGAATATTAATCAGCGCCTGGGGCGTAACCGTTGCGCTATCCTGCGCCTGAAGAGTCGTCATGCGTTCGCGCACCACGCGCTCCATGCGGGTAAAGCCAATGCGGAATTGGTTTTGCAGCAGTTCGCCCACAGAACGAATGCGGCGGTTGCCCAAATGGTCGATATCATCCGTTGTTCCGATCTCGTCCGCCAGGCAATCAAGGTAGTTGATGGAAGAAAAAATATCATCAATCGTGATATGCTTCGGAATCAGGTCGTCACAGCGGCTTTTCAACTCTGCAAAAAGAGCGTCACGGTCGTCGCCGCACTTTTCGAGGATTTCCATCAAAACAGTAAAGCGAACCTTTTCATTGATGCCGATATCCTCAAGCTCCTCCTGCGGAAAATCAACATATCCGCTGATATCCACCATGCCATTGGAGATCACTTTGACCTCTTTGCCTTCCACATCCAAATAAGCCACGCTTACGCCGGCCTGTTCAATCTCATAGGCCTTTTCGCGCGTGAGCATCTCTCCTGCCTCAGCCAGCAGTTCACCGGTCACTGGGCTCGCAATAGGCTGCATGAGCTTGTTGCCGGCTAAGCGTGCAGAAATGCAAAGCTTTTTATTATATTTATAGCGCCCCACGCGGGAGAGGTCATAGCGGTGAGCATCAAAGAACAAGCCGTCAATGTGCGCCTGCGCAGTCTCTACCGCGGGCGGCTCGCCCGGACGGAGCTTGCGGTAAACGGCAAGCAGGGCTTCTTCTGTGTTTTGTGTCGCCTCGCGGGTATCGCGCTCTTTTTCAAGCGTTGCAACAATGCGGTCATCGTTTCCGAAATATTCCAAAATCTCCGCATCGCTGCCCAAGCCCAAAGCACGGATAAAGGTGGTGATCGGAATCTTGCGGTTTTTATCAATACGGACGTAAAACACATCGTTTTGATCCGTCTCATACTCGAGCCATGCGCCGCGGTTCGGAATAATGGTGGAGGTGAAAAGCTTTTTGCCGGTTTTGTCGTGGCTCATCCCGTAATACACACCAGGAGAACGCACGAGCTGGGAGACGATAACACGCTCCGCTCCGTTAATCACAAAAGTGCCGCTGTCCGTCATGAGCGGGAAATCACCCATATACACTTCGTTCTCTTTAATCTCGCCCGTTTCCTTATTGATGAGCCGTGCACGCACGCGCATGGGAGCAGCATAGGTCGCATCGCGCTCTTTGCACTCCGCAACGGTATATTTCGGCTGATCGTCCATACGGTAGCCGACAAAATCCAGCACAAGATTACCGGTGTAATCCGTAATCTCCGCAATATCGCGGAAGACCTCCTTGAGCCCCTCGTTCAAGAACCACTGGTAGGAATTCTTTTGCACCTCGATGAGATTGGGCATCTCCATGACCTCGTTGATCCGCCCGAAGCTCATGCGGGTATTGTTGCCAAGCTGAACAGGTTTCACTTTCACCATAGGCTCATCACTCCGTTCTTTTTTTATCCCCATGGGTATTGGTTCGTTTTATTCGGGGAAAAGTAAAGCAATAGGAATCCTTGCGCACTGTCCCGCATAAAACTGGTATAAATCATTGTCAAAAGGCCTTGCATTTTTGTGCAGAACATGATAGAATGCAGTTGATAAAAAGAAGGCCGGGCAGACAAAACGCCATTATATGCAGTAGTTTATTATAAACTTGATGACAAGCATTGTCAAGCGTAAATTGGAAAAAATACATAAAAAACACCGTCAAAATCACTTTTGGCGGTGTTTTTTCAATTTATTCCGGCATTTTTGGCTGTTTTCAGGAGTTGACGATTGGGAAAAGCAGGTGAACAAATGCTCGTTTTCTACACATTTAAGCAAAGCAATCGATTCAGCAGCTCTCAATAAATCGCAATCAGCGCATGAATATCGCCAACGTTTCGCTCCATACCAGGCGCCGACAACAAAAATTGGCCGCTTACAGGGATCACAGACATCCAATGATACCTGTGCCTCAATCCCATCAAAGGAGAACCCAGCATATATCCACCTTTTGTATCCTGAAAATAGAAAAGTTTATTACGCGCAAAAGGATGGCAGTGTTCTGTGAACTTCCACAGATCGATCCAGAAACCGCTCTACAAATTAGTTCCGTATTCAGAGTAGGAAAGCAATCGAATAGCAATCATCTTCTATCAGGATTCGATCGGTTCAAATCAAAACAGTTGCTCTTCTCTTCCCCCTGATCCAAGCCAAAAACAAAAGCTCTCCGAAGCAATAATACTTCGAAGAGCTTTTGGAGCTGCTAACCAGATTCGAACTGGTGACCTCATCCTTACCAAGGATGTGCTCTACCACCTGAGCCATAGCAGCAAGTGGCGACCCGGAACGGGCTCGAACCGTCGACCTCTAGCGTGACAGGCTAGCGTTCTAACCAACTGAACTACCGGGCCATATGGCAGGGGCAGAAGGACTTGAACCCTCGGCACGCGGTTTTGGAGTGGATGTGGAAACAGCGCACAGAGAGCGGGGGAGGGACAAGGTTGCGCCGTTCTACCAGCCAAGTCACAAAACGGGCGGTGCTGGTTTGGTGCTGCGAAGTTTTTTGGCAGGCCAAAGCGGCGGTCAAATCGCCTCTTTGAGGGGGTCCTCCACCACGGGGCAGGACTCGTACAACTCACAGGGGTCCAGGTCGATGCAGGCGGCTGGATTGCGGTTCCCGTCCAGATCCCAGGCAACTGTGTCGTTGAGGACTGTCAATCGTTCCCGAAAGATAGCGTCGTCCCGCAGGGGAGCGAACACACCGCCTTTTTCCAGCAGGGGAGAGGCATCGTACAGGCGGACAGTGCCGTCGTGAAAGTAAATGTAAACCAGGTGGCCCTGCCCAGCGACGGCTTGCAGGACTTTGGGAATCATCTCCATAGCAGGCTCCTTTCTCACACCAGGGGGGCAATGTGGTTGAGGGGTTTGGCATCTTTGGCCAGCTCCCAGTTTTGCATCAGCTCGTCCCGGTGCAACTCGCAC
>ENA-ORTM01001485-ORTM01001485.1-human-gut-metagenome-genome-assembly--contig:-NODE-1485-length-24112-cov-5.341772_pt1 | contig 24112 bp, 14 predicted proteins | sample MGYA00241909_ERZ509182 | MGnify/ENA primary metagenome ERZ509182 (study PRJEB26280, sample SAMEA2338855) | human gut metagenome | biome: human gut; feature: human-associated habitat; material: faeces...
GAAGTCGGCCGGGTCGCTGCCAGCGGCCAGGGCGTCGCTTGCGCAGCGCTGCAGCTTGTCTGCGAGCTTGCGGCCAGGGTAGGCGCCCATGCGGGCGTACTCGGTGTTGATCAGGCTGGTCAGGCGCGCCTTGAGCTCGCCCAGCTGCTTGAAGCCCTCGGCGGCCAGCCCCTCCTCGTCCATGGGCAGGGCCTGGTTGTCCAAAACGTCTACGAGAATCTGGCGTGCGTTGTTCACCACGGCGGGCGTGGTGGTGCGGCGCAGCTCCACGGACGCGAGTTTGGTCTTGCTCGCGCGTCGCAGGTACTCCACGCAGCCGGTGCTCGTGGGCTCGAGCATCTGGCCCGAGACGGTGACCTTGACCTTGTGGGCGGCCATGAGCTCGGCCATCACGGCGGCGATGTCGATCTCGCGCCAGCCGTAGGGCTTGCCCTGGAACTTCTTTTGGATGGTCTCCATGGTCACGGCGAGGTGACGGCTCTGGTCCAGGTCGATCTGGCGCAGGACCTCCTCGAGCGCACGGGTGTTGGGGTGATACGTGCCCTGGGTGGTGTCCACGCCCTTGAGTAGGCTCTTGAGCTGCGCATCGTCGTCGTAGTTCTTATCGATGTAGTTTAGTTTGGCATAGACGGTGCTCACCTGCTGCTGGGCCACCTCTTCCAGGATCTTCTTGGCCGAGGTGCTGTTGGCCGGCGTGAACGTGGCGCCCTGCGAATAGCAGGTGCCGTGGACGATGGCCTCGGAGAGCATGGCTTTGCCGCGGGTCTCCAGGGCGGTGCGCTGGCGCTGCTTGTCCTGGATGATCTTCTGCTGGTTCTCGGGCAGGTTGTTGAGCTGGACCGTGTGGGTGTACAGGTCGATTTGGATGGCCTCCATGAGCTGACCGTAGAAGTCGTACTCGTCGCTCAGCACCACGATCGCCTCGTCGTTGCTGCTCGACATGATGCACTGCTGCTCGGTGAACAGGGGGCTGCCGTCGATGCCGGCCACCACGCGCAGGGTGAGGCCGCCGTGCGAGCGGTAGGTGGTCTGGTCGATGATCTGGTCGATGAAGAACTGGTTTTTGCCCACGGAGAGCTTATCGGTGCCCATGATGTCGGCAAAGATCAGGTCGGCCACCTTGGCCGTCATACGGGACGGGTCGACCTTCTGCTTCTTGATCTGCTTGGAGATCTCCTGCTCGTCGTCGGTGAGGAACTGGTAGACCTCGCCGTTTTGGGCCGCGTAGTTCTGCTGCTTGAGCCGATCGAGCGACTCCTGGACGCGGGTGCGCAGGTCGGCGCGGTTGACGTTCAGGTCGTCGGTCATGAGGGTCACGATGTTCTCGATGTTGCCCGGCATCTCGCGGTCCACCCAGCGGATGAGGAACAGCAGCTTGAGGACGTCGACGTCGTAGGGCTCAAGGCCGCTCTCGGGATCGGCGGCGGCCACGGCGGCGCGGTTGATCACGCGGCGGTGGTAGCCCTCGAGGAAGGACTGCAGCGTGTCGTAGAACATCCAGAAGGGCGCGAGGGCGTTCTCATCGCGGTCCTTGATGTGCTGGGCCGTCTCCTGGAAGCCGGAGAGCATGGAGCGCTCGCCGTTGGAGGTGTGCTTGCCGGAGTTGCCCTGCTTGCGCAGCTCCTCCATGACGTTTTGCAGCAGGCGGAACTGGTAGTTTGCAAATGGGAAGGAGGCCGCGTAGTCGTCGGCGCCCTTGTAACCGCGCAGGTCGGCCACGGCGTCCTTAAAGGTGTAGAGGTTCTTGATGACGGCCATGTTGGCGTCGTACTGCGCGAGCAGGAGGTCTTCGGCATCTGAGGTCTTGGCCAGGATACGGCGCTTGATGACCTCGTCGGCGTCTGTGGAGGACAGCGACAGGCGCGTATTGAAGCGGCCCTGGATCTTGGAGAAGTCGTTGCCCACTACGGTGGTCACCTCGTCGATTGCCTCCTGGCTGGTGACCATGACCCACACGCGGCCGCGGCACTTTGCGCCCAGGTCCTCCACGAGGGTCTGCAGGTTGAGCATAAGGCTCGTGTTGTCACCGATGTACTGGCCGATCTCGTCCACCATGAACAGCAGGCGGAACTGACCGCCGTTCTCCGCGGCGCGGCGCTCGCAGTATTCGTTGATGTCGTCCACGAGCTCCTCGATGGAGAAGTCCTTGGTCTCCTCGCCGTTGATCCAGTTGAAGGCGGCGTCTTCGCTCATCACGCCGGTGCTCGCGAGGGCCTCGGCCAGGTCCTCGGCGTTGAACTCGTAGTTCTCGCGATCCTCGACCCAGGCCACGCCGGTGATGTCCTCGTACGCCGCGCGGAATTCCTCGGTCTTGCCCTTGCCGTCGATAAAGCGCTCGAGGCGGGCGAGCTTGAGGTCCTGGCCGTAGAAGCCCTGGTTCTCGTAGAACACGCGGGCGAACACGCGCATGATCACCGTGGCGTCCTTGGTGGAGGGTGCCTTTGAGTCGATGTTGAACAGGATGGCCTCGGTGGGGATGCTCGCGCAGCGGATGGCCTCGCTCTCGAGCATGGGGTTGTGCTCGCCCAGGCGCGGCGCCAGGTACTCCACGGCAGTCTTGCCGTTCACGGTCTTGTTGGAGAGCAGGTAGGAGAGCATCTTGAGGAAGTGCGACTTACCGGAGCCGAAGAAGCCCGAGATCCACACGCCGATCTTATCCGTAGGGACGTCGATGGCCGAGCCGTAGGCGTTGAGGAAGTCGCTGAAGTGGCGGGCGAGCTCGCGGGTGACCACGTACTCGGAGAGCTCCTGTTCGATGCTCGCCTCGTCTTCCTGCGTGACCTTGATGACGCCGTTGATGTTGCGCGTGATGTCACGTTCGAACATGGATTGGATGCGCATGGGGGTTCCTTCCTCGACGCTGCGTTGCCGTGATTACAGGAGCGAGAACGCTCGGTAGTAGTTGCCGTCGGATATCTTGCCGAACAGATGGAGCTGCTGGCCGTCGTAGACGCCTGGGTAGAGCATGACCATGGGTACCTCGGTAAATACCGGCTGGGCGTTCTCGAGGATGTTGTGGGCGCGCACGAGCGGGTACACCTTGCCCACGCCGGAGATGAGAACCACGTCGCGCCCGGGCATCTGGCCGCCGAGCTCCTCGTAGCGCTCGCTCATGACCTTGAGGAAGGCCTCGGGGGTGGCGATCTTTTCCATGCGCCTGAGCAGGCCCTCGGTTCCGCGGCGCTCCTCCAGCGCGGGGATCTTTTCCAGGATGCGGCGCTCTTGGCAGATCTGCAGGAACACGTCCCACAGGTCGAAGTGGATCACGCGTGTGCCGCCCGCTGTGGGGGAGTCTTGCGGTACCGGTGCGCCGTCTTGGGCCGTGGGCGCAAAGTCGCGGACGAGGGCCTCGACCTGCTGGCGCACCTCGTCCTCCAGCGCGGCGGCGTAGGGGAGGATGAAGAACGGGACCTCGTTGCCCAGGCCGTGGCCGGCCAAAAACTCGGGGTCTTGCAGGCGTGCCCGCAGCTCCGCAAAGGCCTGTGCCGGTGATTTGCCCTGCTGTTCCATATACCGGTCCCTTCGTTACTCGACTATGCCGAATGCGGCGAGCGCCCGCTCGTCGCCGTTGGCTCGGATGATCTGGGTGAGCTCGAAGTCCGCGAGGAGAGGGGTGAGCTCCTCGGCCCTGCGGTCGTACATGCCACATTCGACGATGCACTTGGCGAGCACTTGGCGGGCCTTGTTGCGGGTTGCGTCGCTCCAGCCGTCGACCGTCTCGCTCTGGGCGCGCAGGCCCTCGATGAAAGTCGCGATCTCGTAGGCGCGCAAGCTGGTGTCGAGCCTGCGCCGCTTGTCGGCCACCATGTTGAGCATGAACTCCCACACGAGGCGGTTGTCGCACATCATTGCGTAGAGGTTTGCCTGGCGGAGCTGGTCGGCCGTGCCGTGGGCGAGGAGCTCGACGAGGCGCGCGGTGACGGCATGGTCCTCGGAGACGCTCGCGATGCGGCGGATGCAGGCCCTCGCGATGGATTTGAGCTCGCGCTCGGTGGGGTATTGGAACGCATTGTGTTCCTGGACGTATGTAGCGAGTGCGGCGGGGTCGGTGAAGCCGTCCTCGAGCATCAGGCGGGCGACGATGCGCATCTCGCGCGAGAGCCATTGTTCGCGGGTGATGGTGCCGCGGTATGTGGTGGGTGCGGGCATGCTCGGTCTTTTCTATCTACGCGCCGCACGTGCGCGCCACGACGGCGCACGATATGCGACATGTTTGCACACTTTCTTCAATCTTAGGGTATTGGACTATATTTTTGTTGCACAACAAAGGTGAGCGGCGATGTGGTTCACTATTGATACATCTTGCCTGTTGGAAGGCGTTGATTTGTTCTGATGCGTTACCGTTCGCGGTGGTTTTTGGACCCCCGTGGAAATGTGTCCGCACGGGTGTATATAGTGGAACGTACTGCCTCGCAAAATATGGAGCGTGAACATGGAAGACACTAAGAAAAGCAACGCGATCCCCACGCTGGAGACCGACGAGCTTGACGCCAAGGTCGTGGAGCGCTTCCGCGGCAAGATCGTGCGCAAGGACCTCACGGCGCTCATGAAGCGCGGTGCCAACGTTCCCACGTTCGTGTTGGAGTACCTGTTGGGCATGTACTGCTCCACCGATGACGACGAGGCCGTCGCCCAAGGTGTTGCGCGCATCCGCCGCATCCTCACCGAGAACTACGTGCGCCCCGATGAGTCGGAGGCCATCAAGTCCAAGATCCGTGAGAACGGCGTGTACACGATCATCGACAAGGTGCGCGCGCACCTGGACGAGTACAAGGACTTTTACGTTGCGGATTTTACGAACCTCGCGATCGAGCCCTTTGTGATGCCCGAGGAGTATGTGCGCAACTACAGCAAGATCCTGCAGGGCGGCATTTGGTGCATCATGCGCATCGAGTACCGCGTCCCGGGCGAGGACGATTTTGAGGATGCGCTGGCAAACATTTTCGACGAACAGCCCGCGGCCAAGCCCAAGGCAAAGGGCAGCAAGAAGCGCGGTCCCGAGGACAGCCCGTTCAACGTGGTGAGCCTTAAGCCCATCCAGATGCCCAACCTCAACCTGGACGAGTTTATCGAGCTTCGCCAATGCTTCACCACCGACGAGTGGATGGGTCTCATCCTGCGTAGCTGCGGCTATGAGCCCAGCGCGCTCACGCCCAAGCAAAAGCTCCATTACATCGCCCGCCTCATCCCGCTCGCGGAGCGCAACTTCAACCTGTGCGAGCTTGGACCGCGCGGTACGGGCAAGAGTCATGTGTACAAGGAGGTCTCGCCGTATTCGATTCTGCTTTCCGGTGGCCAGACCACCACGGCAAACCTGTTCGGTCGCATGAACGCAGGCCGCCGCGCGGGCTCCATGGAGCGTGTGGGCTTGGTGGGCAACTGGGACTGCATCACCTTTGATGAGGTGGCGGGCATGAACTTCAAGGACATGAACGCCATTCAGATCCTCAAGGACTACATGGCCTCCGGCTCGTTCGCACGTGGCAAGGATCAGCTCAACGCCGACGCCTCCATGGTGTACGAGGGCAACATCAACGACACGGTGCAAAACGTGCTCAAGACGAGCCACCTGTTCATCCCGTTCCCGCCGGAGTTCCACAATGACTCAGCGTTTTTCGATCGCATCCACCTGTACCTGCCCGGCTGGGAGGTGCCCAAGATGCGCAGCGACCTGATTACCGACCATTACGGTCTGATCACCGACTGTTTGAGCGAGTTCTGCCGTGAGATGCGCAAGCGCGACTACACGCACCTGCTCGATGAGTACTTCCGCTTGAATGGCGACTTCAATCGCCGCGACGAGATCGGCGTGCGCAAGACGTTCAGCGGCATGGCCAAGATTCTGTTCCCCGACGAGCGCATGACCAAGGAAGACGCGCGTATGGTGCTCGAGTACGCCATCGAGGGGCGCCGCCGCGTAAAGGAACAGCTCAAGATCATGGCCGGGATTGAGTTTATCGACGTCGACCTGGGTTATATGGATGTGGACAACCCGATGGATGCCCGTGTGGTCCCCGTTCCTGAGCAGAGCCAGGATACCCTGGTGCCCGATGGCCCGCTGCTGCCCGGCCACGTGTTCGCACTCGGCCATGCCGACGACGGCGAGATGGCCATCTTCAAGCTCGAGAACCGCGCCGTGCGGGGCGACTTCAAGCTCACCACGGAGGGCGTGGGTTCGCGTCGTGACGTGAAGGACACCATGGAGGCGGCGTTCCGCTTCTTTGAGAACAGCTCCGAGCGCGTGGCGCTGGGTCTGCATGCGCTTGAGCGCGACTACCTGCTGTACTTCCGCGACCTGCAGGGCAAGGGCCTCTCGTGCGAGGTGAGCCTTGCCGAGTTCGTGGGTCTGTGTTCGGCTGCGAGCGGGCGCCCGGTGACGCCCGGAATGGCGATTCCCGGCATCCTGCGCATGTCCGGCACCATGGACGAGCTGCGCAACCTGGAGGATATCTTCCGCGTGGCCAAAAACGCCGGTGCCAAGAAGATCCTGTTGCCCATGGGTAGCATCAAGGACATCCAGAACGTTCCGGCCGAGCTCTTGAGTGGCTTGAGCCCGGTGTTCTACCTGGACGGGGATGCCGTCGCCGCCGCGCAGGTGGCCTTGGAGTTGTAAGCGTTTACACCGCACCTCAATTTGGGGCCAGTCCCTAAATTGAGGTGTTTTGCTTGGAAGACAAGGAGTGACGTGGCATGGAGATGACGCCTGAGCTCATGGAGAGCTTCGCCGCGGCGATGGGCGGTGCGCTGGCGCAGGGCATGGCCAAGCACGACGAAGAAAAGCGCGAGAGGGATGAGGAGCGCGAGCGTGCGGAGGGGGCTGCGCGTGAGCGAGAGCGTCTTGTTGAGATCGTGGCGGGTATTGCCCTTGCCGACCGCGAGCGCCGGGCGCAGGCGGTGTGCCGTGTGCTCGATGAGGCCCGCTCCAAGGCGTATGACGATATGATGGATGAGCTGAGCTGCGACCCCGAGATGGTCAAGCCCATCAACTACGTTGAGCGGTACAACGCGCTGCGGTCCGTGGGGGATAGCCGTGTGGTTGTGCAGAAGCTCGAGCTTACGCTCGATCAGGCGGATGCGTTGCTCAAGCGCGTATCTGCGTCCAATCCCGCCGGCGCGCTGGAGCGCGCGGCTGCTGCCTACGCTAAGAGCGCCATGGAGTTTTCTGGCGCCGAGGTGGGGGAGCCCGATGACGATGTGAGCTCGGAGCTGATCGACCTGCAGCGTTCGCTGGGGGATGGCCTGGTCTCCGCTTCTCGCGAGCTGGGCGACGAGATAGCGCAGTTGGTGCGGGGCGTGTTCGATGAATGCGCGACCCCTTCTTCTGATGCTGTTGTGCAGGCTGCTGAGCGCGAGCGGGCTCGTCATTTGGAGGACGGCGAGCGTAACCAGGAACTGGTCGACGCGGTGCTTAGTGCCATCGATGCCGTGCTCAGGGCGGCCGTGGAGAATGCCGAGCAGGTGGCGGGCAAGAAGTTGACGTTCGATCTGCCCGATGCTTATACGTGCGATGTCTCGCTGGGAGATGTCTCGTCCGCTGAGAAGCTCGGCGAGCTCGCCCGCGAGGTGCGCCGCTCGTTTGCCACGTTTAAAGAGGTCGTCGCGGACAACGGTGTCTTTGCGGCGTTCGCAGGGACCGGTTCGTTTGGAAATTGCCAGGGCGACATCTGGTTTTGGGATGACGAGTGCGAATACACGGGCGGTCGCCCCGGGTCGCGCCAGCTCGAGGGCATCGAGTGCGGTGTTGAGGAGGACCGGGGCGGCGACTCGCTGGAGCGCTGCATCGAGCGCATGCGCGAGTTCAACGCGCGCGAATACTGGGGCATGCTGGACGACGACTTTCCCCAGCACGTCGATGCGTTTTGGTATGGCTTTGAGCATTATATGCGCGAGCTTGGCGAGATTTGCCGCGTAGACATGCGCTCCTTCAAGCGCTATTGCACCGATGTGGACGGTTGCGTGCGCAACGCTTGTTGGGAGCTCGCGTTGCGCATGGACGACGTCCAGGCGAGGGAGTTTGCGAGGAAGTTCGAGTAGGGGAGATCAAGCCACACCTCAATTTAGGGACTGTCCCTAAATTGAGGTGGGCGACGAGCACCCTTCAGGCGATGATAACGACGGAGCCCAACTCAGTTGAGCCCCGTTGTTTGTGCGTGTTCTTAACTCGACGAATCGACCGGCCCTCTTACTTGGAATGCTCAAGCAGCCATGCAATGATTTCCGTCTGCCCGCTTTCGCTTGCGGCGTCAAGCAGCTTCTGAATGCGTGCTTTGGTGAACCAGCCGGAACGGCTTGCCAGGTTGTCGAGCGCCTTGAGGTTGCCTGTGCGGACAAGGCATGTCAGAACGTCGAGCTTGTTGCTGCACCAGTTGTCATTCGGCTCATCCAGGAAGATGAGAAGGATATCTATGTAGTGGTCATAATATCGGGGGTTCTCTTTATTGTTGTCCATCGGTTTTGCGAACCGCTGCCTCCAGCAGCTCGAAAAGAGGTCGGTGGGGGCATATTGCTTGAAGAATTTAATAATATCCAATGTGGGTGTCCGGATGTCTCTCGCATCCAAGCCGGAGACTATGGCCTCATTCCAAGGAAAACTTGCGATATCTTCGGCTGATAAGATGCCGGATTCCAGCAACTTGGTTGCGCTGTCTAAGTCAAAGCGGCACAGTGAGTCGCGTTTGCCCTCGAAGCTAATAAATCTGTGCATCAGTCTTTTTGCAATCGCTTTGTTTAAGCTTTGGTCGGTTCTCGCTTCCAGCAATGTGTTGACGGCATTGATGTTGCTTGGATCGTTGACAATCAAATTGCCGTCATATGTATAGTTCGGGTCGATTCCTGGCTTGGTTTTCAATATAGTTCGACTTGTCAGCTGACCGTCAAATAGATTAATCGCATCGGCTAGATTGTCAGTGCGCTTCTTTCCTGACGAGTCTTTTGCACTAAGACATCCATGTGAGTAGCGACGTTTTCTGGTTTCGAGAGTCTTGGCAGGTGTTCGCTTCTCATCGATCGCTTTGAGTTTGCAATCGAGGTTCGCGCCATGCTCAAGCAATGCCTTGGTTGTTTCGAGGTTGCCGGAGTACAGGGCTACGTAAAGGGCCGTCGATTCGATTTCGAATTCCCCGAAAAGCTCGTAAAGTTTGTCGATGGCGGCTTTGCCGCAGTTTGCAGCGGCGCGTTCAAGCAACTCTACGCTGTCCGCCATGGGAACTTTTGTCGCTATCTTTTCCAGATCTGCAAGTTTTGAGCAGTCCCCTGCATCTAGCGCGTCGCAAGCAGCGGTGATCTTTTGCGGAACGGTGAGCTTTTTTGAATTTCCCGCAGGGGCATTCTGGGCAATTTCATTTAAAAATTCGGCGATCCGTTTTGCCTCCTTGCTTTCTGCAATGTCGAGAAGGGCGTTTCGATTTGAGCTCGAGATGGCGCCGCAGTCAAACAGGACTTTGAACCTGTCGATATCGTCGTGATAAACGAGCAGTTTAGCTGCTTCTTGTGCGTACTTTTTTATGTAGGTGCGGTATTTCCTGGCAGTTTTATCATCGAGGTCGATTGGCCACCTCAGGCGATTGATTGCCATTTTGAGCTTGTTGGAGTCAGCTCCTTTGACTCGGCTTTTATAGCGCGTATACAAGTCGTCGAGAACCTTCATGTCAAATGATGCGTTTGGGCCCCAGGCTTCAATAAAGAGGGATTTGTCATCTAGAGAAGGGACGTAGCCGTATATCTTGTACTTTATCTCACCTGTTGAGCTGGACCTTATGACGTATTCAACAGTAGAATACTTTCGCATATAAAAGAGGTCGATGGCGGGCAGCTTGCAAGAGTCAAATATCTCAACCGTTTCAATCAGCCCAAAGGCTTCTTTTCCGACTTCTTCCAGGCTGCTGGGCGCCGTGACGCTCCAAGCCCCGAATACGTCGAAGGAATTTCGTCCGATCGTTTTGAGCGTGTTCGGGAGGCTGATTGATGAAACCTCAAGATTGGCAAAAGCTCTATCAGCGATATGTACAATTCCCTCAGGGATGATTGCATGTTTTTGGATATCGACGTACATAGCGCCATGCACGATCGTGTCGCGCGGGGCAGTCAGTCCATATCCTAGGAATGTCTCAGCGAGTCTTTCGTCATTGCGCCTCGATGCGCTCTTCGGATCGAATCCCTCGTCTATGCCTGCATTCAAATATGCGGCTATTATATCGACGCTTGCCGTGTTGCTCAGGTATTCTCCACCACTCTGAAATTCGTCGTTGACAATGATTGCCGAGGGAGGAATGCCCAGTTCGGCCGCTTTTATCAAGATGTCATCGGAAGAAGTAGGGTCGATGGATTCGATAGCTAGCTTATTCTGTGCATTCGCCCACTCTAGCGTTGCGACATCTAGGGGCTGCGCCCCGTAGATATGATGAGTAAGCGACATGAGATGGGGCACCCCGATCAGCGCGTCACCCAACTCCGTGAAGCCGGAGCGCAGCACCGCGTTCCATACATCTTCGTCTCTGGTACGGGTTTGCGCTTCGATGTCATTTCTAATTTTTGAGGCAAATAGATCATTCAAATCTCTATGTTTGATAAGGCATAGAAGATCATCGAGGTTTTCCTTGGTCCATGTTTTGCCTGTCATAGTCTAGTCCTCCAATGCTTCGACTTCAGCCAATAGATTTAGGTTTCGCTTGTTGAATAAAAGGTTCTTGTTGTGCTTCTCGTACTCCTCACTTCCAAAGTTGAATACGAATTGAATAGCAAGGGGGTCGCTTGAGAGCTTGGTGATATAGATCTGGGCCTCCTGAGACCCGTCACCGAAGGCGGTGTCGAGGAACTTGAAGCTGTTGTTGATAGCATCCTGCGCCCGGGTTGTTTTGTGCTCGAGCTCCCGCTTGATTGTTGTGAGGGTTGTTCGGAATAAAGCGCTTGGCTTCTTTTTGCCTCCAGCGCCCTGTGCGATCGCATCGCGGGCTGCCTTGAGCATGTTGAGTCGCTCATTCTGGACAACCGCGTGATCGCCATAGCGCTTCTTCTTTGAAGCGATCGGTGCCTGCGCTTTATTTTCAAGGTATTCGTTCAGTTTGAGCGCAGGATTATCGCTTCGATCTAGACTGTCCCTAAGGTATTTGAGGTCGGATTCTGCATAAGCCAGTGCCTCGCTGAGCTTAACAGCTTTGTGGATGCGCGCACAAGTGGCGTCGAGCAGCATGCCAACGAGGGCAATGCGCTCGTCGAAGGGCGCTTTCGCGGCCCGTGTTATGCGCTTTTCGCCTCCGTCTCCATTGATGATTTCTCTGACGTTATAGCTATCTTGGTACTTTCGATAGATCTCGTAATATACGCTGAAGTTTCTCGCGATTGTCGGGTCCTGTAGATAGCGTCCGTACAGATTGTCTGGTGGATCCATATTGAGATGTTCGTACGCTTGGAGCATGCGCGATAAGTCTTCCCAGCCACGGCTGGTGACAATCTTCGAGCCCCTGGCGCTTGCGCGCACGTTGTAAAAGTCAGCCGGCTTAGAATCAAGATATGTCGTGATGGCTGGATGGACACCGCTGTAGAGCGCATATTCCTGCCAAGCGGTCAAATCGGGTTCGATGTCGATCCTCATCAGGCGATCAAGCATGGCGGGGTCGAACTCCCGCGCGGCTCGGTTATACTCCGGCGGGTTTCCTGCAGTCACGATGATCCAACCCTCTGGCAGCTGATGTGTGCCAAATGTCTTATATTGCAAGAACTGGAGCATCGAGGGTGCAAGGGTTTCGGAGACGCAGTTGATCTCGTCGAGAAAGAGAATTCCCTCGGCGACGCCGCTGCTCTTGCGGGCGCGGTGAACAGCGGCGATGATTTCGGACATCGTGTATTCGGAAACGTTGTACTCGCGACCATCGAACTCCTCCTTGGCAATGAAGGGCAGGCCGAGCGCGCTCTGCCTAGTGTGATGCGTAATGGAGTAACTGACATAATTGATGCCCGCGCGATCGGCGATCTGCTCGACAATCGCCGTCTTTCCCACGCCGGGAGGCCCTAACATGATGATGGGCCTTTGCATTCTGAAGGGAATGAGGTAGAGACCGTGGTCGTCTTTCGCAAGATATGCCTTGATGGCACCCTCGATTTGCTCGCTCGCTTCCTTGATGTTCATACTTCATCCTACAATCTTGAATCGGGGATTGATGCGTCGCTTAGCACGATTTGTGCTGCCCATGGCGGGACTAGGCCTGGTTGATAGGTTTTGTCGTAAAAAACGAAAGCGACCTTGTACGAAGGCGTCCATTCGGGATAGTCCCCCATGCCGTCAGTGAAATAGATCAGTCCGCCAAGATTTTTAAAAGCGCCTTCTTTAACTAGTGTGTCCACATAGGCAAACGCTGGTCGAAAATCGGTGCCACCGCAACCGTAGATTCTCATTCGACTGCCCCACTGCCTAAGCTCGTCGAGGCTGGAGATGATGTCATCGCATTGAACAGCTGCGTCGCACTGTATGATCCTGAGGTGAATGTGCTCGAAGAATGCTTCGGTCGATTTGAGGATATTGAAGGTTGCGCCGATAAATCTCCTGACGATTGGGCCGCACACCGACCCTGAGGTGTCAATCACGATAACGAATTCGCGTATGCGCTTTTCGACGCGATATTCGAGGGGTTCGATGAGCGGCATGTTGCCATACAGCTTGAGCCCGTAGGTGTAAAAGATGTAGTCGAATTCATCTTCTGAAGTCTTGAGCACTTCGCCCGGAATGGCAAATTGTCTAAGAAAGTCTGAGTAGTCGATACAATCGTGAGCCGTCTCCTCGAGCTCGTCGACCATGCCGCTTAGCACGCCGCCTTTATTCTTCGCATAGGTTTGCAGGTTGATTGAAATCGCCTTCGCAATGCGTTTCCAAGTGCGTCTTTCGGCCTGACGTGCTGCGGAGATGGCCTGCAAGTTGAATGGGTTTCGAGCGCCCGCCATTGTCTCTGCCTGATATCCGGGAAGGTCGCCTTTAAGCCTTGCGGGGTCGTTTGTGGCTTGAGAGGGCGATGATTGTTCCAGATGGGACTCGACTGAGGGCGCGCCATTGTCTGAGGTATTCGAGTCGACTGGAGGGGTATGCAGCTTACGTTGGCACTCGCCTTGAGGCATGTCGGTGAGAGGTTGCTGCTCACTAGGGGTGGGGCTTTGGGTTGCTGGCGTAATCTGATCGCTGTGCCGGAATGTGTTGTACCAAAGACCGTGGTCATCGGAAATAAACAGGTCTTCCCAACTGGCAAGATTGTCAGTCCATGTCCCAGATAACAGTTCCCGGTAGATCTTTTCTGCTGTGAGTGGACTTGCGACTCTTAAGGATATCTTGTTCAAGACGTCTCGGATCTTCGCTCCCTTGGTTCCCGGTCGCGGACCGCATAGCCTCAAGACGTTCTGCTCGGAGGCGATGTCGCAGGCAAGGTTCCATTCGCGTCGATGAATGCTCGACGATACAAAGGGATGGAGGAAGATGCAGTGCAGGACCGAATGCATGAGATCGTGCTTGGGGACCGCTCTCTCCTGCTTAAACTGCTGGCACAGCTTCTGCGAGTTCACACCGAGGATCTCGCCATCTGTCGCGAGCGGTCGCGCGAAAGCGCCGGGCTCCAATTTAAGTCTCCCGATCGCGGCGGCAAGGAAGTGGTTGTCGGCCAAGGCGGTCGCTTTTGCAAGGTTTATGATTTTGCAGGCAACAGCGTCAGTGTCCTTTGCCATGAGCACCTGCCTTAGCCTGCGCTTTATCCATGGCTCGGTTGAAGCAACCTACCTTGTTTTTAAGCACCTTTACGAGCGATTCGCCTTCCAGGGCGAACGCTTCGAGTTCATTGGTTGTCACCTGCTGTTTCATGAGCTTGTGGACCAGGGGATTGCGCCCGTCCTTCCAAGCTCGAATATGCTCAAGAAGCTCATCGCTGAAGTACTTGCGTGCAAGCCCCGCCTTGCACTCACAGAGCTTTTCGAGCTTGGCTATCTTCGCCGAGATGGTACCCTGCTTGTTTGCATTGAAGGCATTGGCATGGGTCAATGCCGATTCAAGGCGATCTTCGAGAATGGCGTATTCGATAAAGACCGCTTCAAGATAGAAGCCGTTGCCGAGCGCCTTCTTGAGTCGCCTCATTTGCTCGCAGCAGTTCAGGTACTTCTGTTGATTGTCAGCGTCTGTGCAGGCAGCCATGTTCCTCCTCGGGATGACTGTCGGGCCGTATCGTTTCCAACAGTATCCCCCCGGGCTGCAGGGTATTTGTTGCGCAACAACTGCCATCGGCTGTTTTCGCAAGGTGAGCGGAGAGGCCTCAATTTGGGGACAGTCCCTAAATTGAGGTGCGGTGCTGCACGAAAAAGCCGAGGGCGCAGTCCCCCGGCTGAAATGTTGCAATTTGTACCTGTCCCAAAATGAGACGGTTTAGCCCTGGCAGCAGCTGCAGTTCCCGGACGTAGCCGCGGTGCAGGAGCCGCCGCCGCGCTGGTCCGTGTTGTAAAAGCCGGAACCCTCGAACTTGATCCCGCTGGCGCTGAAGACCTTGTCGGCGGAACCTCCGCAGGTGGGGCATAAGACCTCGGGTCGCTCGGTCATGCCGTGCTCAACCTCGAAGACGTTTCCGCACGACGTGCAGCGGTAATCATAACGTGCCATGGTGATGACATCCTTCCTTGCTGTTGTTTCCCGTCGCTAAGAGGCGCCGCGTGTCGTGTCCGATGGGGGAGACGCGCGGCGCCCGTTTACGCTCGGGCGTATTCGTTCGCACGATGGTTACTGTACCCAAAAGAGCCTCGTGCGATGTGAGGGGTTTATGCTCTCGCGCGTCCGGTCTCGGAAAGCACTCCTGCGATCTTGCGTTCGTAATCGCAGATCAAGTCCTCATTGGCCTGCCAGCTCCAGTTGCCCTCGGCCACGCCTGGCACGTTCATGCGAGCATCGTCGCCAAGGCAGAGCAGGTCTTGCAGCTGCATCATGACGAGCGTCGCCGGGCTGTCAAGCGCATGGCGCATGATTTCGTCCGCCAGGTAACGCGCGCCCTGCTCGTCGCCATTGGAGCAGAACGACTTCTGACAGAACCCGACGAGCGTCGAGGTGTCGTGCGTCGAGGTGTAGAGGACCTTCTCATTGTGCGGCAAGATTTGCTCGCGGATGTCGTAGTCCGCGAACTCCAGAACGTCCATTCCGGAAAAACCGCAGCTTGCAAGCAGGGCGCGCACGCCGGGAGTGAGAATGCCCAAGTCCTCGGCGATAAGCGGTAGCGGTCCGAATTCCTCGAATGCACGCTGGAACAACTCGATACCCGGTCCCGGCATCCAGGTGCCATCGGCTCCGGTGCCTCCTGCGGGAATCGCAAAATAGTTATGGAAGCCCAGGAAGTGGTCGAGGCGCACGCGGTCGTACAGCTTGAACGAGCGGCGCAGACGGGCAAGCCACCATACGTATCCGTCTTTGCGCATATGATCCCAGTTGTAGGTGGGATTGCCCCAAACCTGTCCGGTGGCTGAGAAGCGATCCGGCGGGACTCCCGCGATCTCGTAGGGCGTGCCGTCCTTGCCGAGTGAGAACATCTCGGGTTCGCTCCACGCGTCGGCTGAATCGTCCGAGACGTACATCGGGATGTCGCCGACGATCTCAATGCCCTTCTCGTGCGCGTAAGCGAGCATCTCGGTCCATTCGCGCTCAAAGCGGAACTGGACAAAGGCATGGTAGCGGGCGCGATCGGCGAAGCGTTCATCGGCAAAGATATCGACGTGGTAGCGACGCAGCTCGTCAGGCCAGCTATGACGGCTGGTGCCGTTCATGGCGTCTTTGACGGCCATGAACGCGCAGTACGGGTCGAGCCAGCTCTCATTCTCACGGGCGAACTCGAAGAACTCTCGGCTGGTAAAGCCCCCTTCCGCCTTGAAGCGCTCGAAGGCGTGTTTGAGCTCGGTGCTCGTCTCCTCCAGCAGATTGGGGTTACCCGCGAAGGCGGACGGTCCGGCGTAGGGGGATCCAAAGGAGTCTGTGGGATTGACCGGCAAGACCTGCCAATAGCGCAGGCCGGTGGCAGCGAGATGATCGATAAAGCGGCGAGCGGGTGCGCCGAGGGTGCCCGCGCGACCTGCGTTGGGAAGTGAGGTGATATGCGCGATGACGCCGGCGCCGCGCTTGAGCGGCTTTTGCAGGCGCTGCTCCTTACTGGAATACACCACGGCTGATCCGAGTGGCCATAGGCGTACCTCCGCGCAGCCATCGGCCCCTCGCTTGAGATCGGTGCCCGAGACGAGATCGAGGGCAAAATCCCCCTCGATGGGAACGCGCACGGAGCGCGCATCGGACAGGCTGTGATTGATGAGGACGCTTGCGACCTGGCCATCCGATCCGCGACGGCGGTAGCACAGCACGTCGTAGTTGTACGCGAACGCATCGAGTGTCCCGTCAACGAGGAAGGGGAGTGCACGGCGCAACATGATGGTGTTGCGAACCATGTTGAGCATGTCGCGGTCATGCACGGCGTCGGGTGTGGGCAGCGTGCGGCGGTTTCCGGGATCGGAGAGGCCCTCGAGGGCGTATTCGTCGCCGTAATAGATGGAGGGGACGCCAGGAAGCGTCATCTGCATGAGCGTGGCGAGCCAGAAACGTCCCTTGGCCAGGCCCATCGAGTTCTCGTCGAGGCGGAAACGACCGCGCTCCTCCTCGGGCAGCTGGGACTCGTCGGGGCCGCCGCCGAGCACGGAGGCAATGCGCGGCTTGTCGTGGCTGCCGAGCAGGTTGAGGCAGCAGGCCAGCGCCTCGGGCGGGTAGTTTTCACGCAGCGTCTCGATGCGCTCGGCGCACTGGTAGGCGTTCTCGCCGTAAACGAGAAAACCCAGGATGGCATCGCGCAGCGGGTAGTTCATGGCAGAGTCGAGCTCGTCACCCAGCAGGTATTTGCGCAGCTTGCCGTAGGCGAGTTTGTTAGATGCATCCTCCCAGACCTCGCCGAGCAACAGGCCGTCGGGGCGTTCCTCAAGCACCGCTGCTTTGATGTCCGCGATAAGCTCATCCGAGAGCTCATCGGCCACGTCGAGACGCCAGCCGTGTGCACCGGCGCGCAGCCAGGTGCGGACCACGCCGTTTTCACCGAGTAGCAGTTCGCGTACACGATCGGACTTCTCGTTGAGGTCGGGCATGTTCTCGATGCCCCACCAGGAGCTGTATGTCCCGTCTTCGTTCCAGCAATACGCGTCATGCCAGGGAGAGTCTTCGCCCTGCCATGCGCCCTTGCCGGGGTAGTTCCCAAAGCGGTTGAAGTAGATGGAGTCGTCTCCCGTGTGGTTGAATACGCCGTCGAGGATGAGCGAGATGCCCAATTTGTCGGCGTCTTGAGCGAGGCGACGGAAGTCCTCCTCGGTTCCGAGCATGGGGTCGATCGTGAGGTAATCGGCCGTGTCGTAGCGGTGATTACTCTGCGCTTCGAAGATGGGGTTAAGGTAGATCGTCGTGACGCCCATGGCGTGCAGGCGGGGGAGGTCCTGGCGGATTCCCTCGAGCGATCCGCCGTAGAAGTCCCAGCTCTTGATGGATTTGTCCTCGTTGCGCTCGTATACCGGCGGTTTGTCCCAGTCCATCACCAGGTGCTTGCCAGGGCCCTTGCGGGGCTTGTCGACGACGGCCTGGGCGCGCTCGAGCCAGTGCTCGTCGCGCGCGTAACGATCGGGGAAAATCTGGTATACGATGCCGCGCTCGTACCAAGCGGGACGGGTTTTGCGGTGCTTATACACGGTGATTTGGAACGAGGGGACGTCTGCGCGGTCGGTATAGGTGATCGACTCTCCGCCCGTGGCGCCGTCGCGCGCGCCGACCTTGAGCATCGACCCATCGGTGCATGTCACGCGGAAGCTGTACCATAAGATGCACGGTTCGGAGCAGTCGATGGACGCTACCAGGGTGTTGGATTCACCGAGGGTCATTGGGATGAGCTCTTCGCCGCGATCGTCGACCCATGTGCGAACTTCACCTTTGAGGAATCTGGCATCGGCGTCTTCGACACGCAATGTGAGATGAACGGTGGTTCCGGCAACAACAGCGCCAAACGGCACGCGATATTCCGATCGGCGGGAATTATGAAAAAGCCTCATGAGACAGCTAACTAAACGAACGGATAATGCCTGTTCATTATACAGGTCGCAGTGGGTTGGTTCACTTCCGGCGGTCGGGTGTCCTTTGGGGATTCGAGGCGCCTGTACATGAAAATGGCAGAGGGTATATCGCCCTCGGCCCGTATAGCGCGGCTGGATGTGCGCGCGTCTCTTATTTGCGCTTGCCCCTGCGGGTTGCCTTGGGAACGACCTTGGTCGTCGAGGTGGCGGGCTTGGGATTGGTGGCGGGGGTTGTGGCGGGCTTCTTCACGGGCGTCGCTGCGGGCTCATCAACGGGAGCGACCTCGGGTTCGGCTGGCTTTGCTTCCTTGGTGGGCTTTACCTCTTCGGTCGGGGCGGCTTCGGTCTCGGGTTGCGGCAGAGGGATGTCGGGGCGCAGGTTGTGATACATCGCCATGTAGACGTCGGCCGAACGAGTCCAGCTGAAGTCTGCGGCCATGGCGTTGTCCACGAGCTTGTTGAATGCGGCGCGATCGTCCCAGAACAGGTGTGCGGCGCGGAAGACGGTGTCTGCCATCTCGTCGCCGTTGAAGTTGGCGAACGAGAATCCAGTGCCCTCGCCTGTGAACTGGTTGTACGGCGCGACGGTGTCCTTCAGGCCGCCGGTTTCGCGCACGATGGGCAGGGTGCCGTAGCGCATGGCGATCATCTGCGACAGGCCGCAGGGCTCGAACAAGGACGGCATGAGGAACAGGTCGGCGCCCGCGTACATGCGCTGGGACAGCGCGGGGTCGAACTGGATGCGCGCGGCCATGGTTCCGGGGTACTTGCCCTCGAAGTAGCGCAGCGCGTTCTCGTAGTCGGTATCGCCGGTGCCGAGCACGGCCACCTGGACACCGCTGGAAAGGATCCGGTCGAGCGCGTACGTGACCAGGTCCATGCCCTTCTGGCGGGTGAGTCGCGTGACCATGACCATGAGGGGACGGTCATCGCGGACCTCCAGACCGAGCTCCTCCTGCAGGCGGGCCTTGCAAACGGCCTTGCCGGAACGGTCGCTGGCGGTGAACTGCGCGGGGATGCGCTGGTCGGTGGCGGGGTCGAAGCCCACGGTATCGATGCCGTTGACGATGCCCTGCAGAATCGGTGCGCGGCGGCGCAGAATCCCATCGAGGCCCTCACCGAACTCGCTCGTCTTGATCTCCTCGGCGTACGTGGGGGAGACGGTCGTGATGGCGTCGGTGTAGTTGAGGGCGCCCTGCATGTAGTTGACGGCGTCGGGACCGCAGGTGAGCTGGAAGGCAGCTGCGGGAATATGCGCCAGGCCCAGAATGTCGTTCAGCACCTTGGCGCTGTACTGACCCTGGAACGCGATGTTGTGGATGGAGAACACCGTCTGAATATTCTGGTAGAACGGCGAGGCCTGGTAGAACTCGCGCAGGAACACGGGTGCCATGGCGGTGTGCCAGTCGTTGCAGTGCAGGACATCGCACGTGAACCCGTTCAGAACCCCGGGCAGGTACTGGAGGGTCTCGACGATGGCCTTGGAGAAGAAGGCGAAGCGCTCTCCGTCGTCGAAGAACCCGTACGGATAGCCACGGCTGAAGTAACGCTCGTTGTCGATGAACAGGTAGTCGACGCCGCGGTGGTTGAGGCGCTCGATACCGCAGTACTCATTGCGCCAGCCGAGCGGGACATAGAAGTCGCACAGGTGCTCCATGCGGTCCTTGTACTCCGGGGCGATGGTGTCGTACTTCGGAACGAGCACGACGACCTCGGCGCCCGCGGCTTTGAGGGCCTGGGGCAGGGAGCCCGCCACGTCGCCGAGGCCGCCGGTCTTCACGAAGGGCGCGGCTTCGGCGCTGGCAAATGCGACATGGAGTTTCTGCTGGGGGGATTCGGTCATATGGATGCCAATCTCTTGATGCGCGCGTTGCTTCGCGGCGTCGAGTTCAGTGATTCGTGCGGATACGCCGCCTGAGGCGTGTGCACGAGGCGGCGTATCCATCATATGCGCGCCTGATGTGCCAGGGCGCATCGGCTCGCGTGCGGCCCTAATTCTCGATCGCGACCTTGGGCACCACGAGCACGTTGTCGGGCGTACCGGTGAGGACGGTCCCGGCTTCCACGACGTTGTTCTTGTCTACGATGGCGTTCTCGACGCGCGCGCCGCGCTTGATGACACAACCCTGCATGATGATGGAGTTGGCCACGTAGGCGCCGCTCTCGACGATGACGTCGCGCGAGAGGGTGGAGCCGCGCACGGTGCCGTCGATGCGGCAGCCTGCGGAGATGAACGAGTTGGTGGCGTTGGAGCCGGAGCTGTACTTCGCGGGCGGCGTGTCGTGAGCCTTGGTCATGATCGGGCGGCTGTGCGTGAACAGCTGGTGCATGACGTCGGGGTTGAGCATTTCCATGCTCCGCTGGTAATAGCTCTCCTCGTTGAACATGCCGACGGCGAGGCCCTTGAACTCGTAGGTGCACACGTCGATGCGACCGAAGTCGGGGCGTATGGCATCGAACAGGTCGAGGTAGTCGAGCGTCTCGTACTGCTCGCAAAGCTCGAGGAGCAGGTCGCGGTTGATGATGAAGCAGTCGAGGAACTGGTTATCGCCGTAGGCGCAGCCGCTCTTAAGGTCGGTGACGCGGCCGTTCTCGTTGATGTCGAGCTTGGTGACGTCCTCGAGCTGGCGGTCGGCCTTTTTGTAGATCATCGTCACGCCGGAGCCGCTGCGCTCGTGCGCATCGATGACGGCGGAGAGGTCCATGTTGAAGACGATGTTGGTCGCGCTCATGACCACGTAGGGCTCGCTGGCGCGCTGGAACAGTATCTTGTTGGTGTTGATGTCGCGCAGCAGGAAGCGGATGCCCTTTTTGGCGGTGCCGTAAGCGCTGCCCTGGAGTAGGAACAGACCGCCCTTCTTGTGATCGAGCTCCCACTCACGTCCGCTGCCGAGGTGGTCGACGAGCGAGCGGTAATTGCCCGGAAGCACCACGCCGACGGTGCGGATTCCCGCGTTCATCATGTTGGACAGCGGGAAGTCGATGAGGCGGTAGCGGCCCATGAACGGGATGGAAGCGAGCGGACGGCATTCAAGCAGGTGGCTGTGCTCTTTGCTCGTGTAGTTGGCAGTGATGTAGCCGATGGCCTTGCGGTTGATCATCGGATCATTCCCCCTTCCCGATGACGACGTCGTTTCCAACGACGGCGGTATCCTTGGTCATATCGACGCTTCCGAGCTTGACGCCCTCTTCCACGACGGCGTTCTCGCCCAGGATGGCGCGCACGACGTGCGCCCCGTCCTTCACGATGGCTCCCGGCAGCAGCACAGAATCCTCGACGATGGCGCGCTCGCCCACCACGCAGTCTGTGGAGAGAATCGAGTGGCGCGCGGTGCCATAGACGCGGCAGCCGTTGGAGACGAGGCAGTCGTCAACGCGACCCTCGGGTCCGATGAAGTGGGGAGGACGGGTCGAGTCGTTGCTCATGACCGGGAAGGACTTGTCGAACAGGTCGAACTCGGGGTTGTCGCCGAGCAGGTCCATCGAGGTCTCGTGGAAGCTCGCGATGGTGCCGACGTCCTTCCAGAAGCCATGGAACTCGTACGTGTGCAGGCGTTTTCCCTCGGCGAGCAGCTTGGGGATGATGTCGTTGCCAAAGTCGTGGCTGGAGCGCTGGTCAACGGCATCCTCCTCGAGTGCCCTCACGAGCACGTCGGTGGAGAAGATGTAGATGCCCATGGAGGCGAGGTTCGAATCGGGCTTCTCCGGCTTCTCGGTGAACTTCACGATGCGGCCGTCTTCGGGGTCGGCGGTGATGATGCCGAAGCGGCTGGCCTCCTCCCACGGTACGGGCATGACCGAGACGGTGAGGTCGGCGTTGTGTTGGATGTGGCTCTCGAGCATCTTGCGGTAGTCCATGCGATACAGGTGGTCGCCGGACAGGATGAGCACGTACTTGGGGTCGTGGTTCTTGATGTAATTGAGGTTCTGCGTGATCGCGTCGGCGGTGCCGGCATACCATGCGCCGCCGTCCTGCGTGGCGTAGGGCGGCAGGATGGAAACGCCGCTGCCGTGCTCGGCGAGGTCCCACGCGCGGCCAGAGCCGATGTACTCATGGAGCTGGTACGGACGGTACTGGGTCAGCACGCCCACGGTGTCGATGCCGGAGTTTGCGCAGTTCGACAGCGAGAAGTCGATGATGCGGAACTTGCCGCCGAAGCTGACGGCCGGTTTCGCGATCTTAGAGGTGAGAGCCATCAGTCGGCTGCCTTGGCCTCCCGCGAGGAGCATCGCGATGCATTCTTTGCTTGCCATCAATCTCTCCCTTTATCCGTTGGATGGTTGCGGATGTCTTGTGCGGGATATCCGTGTCCGGAGGCGGCGCCCCCGTCTTCGCCGCTTCCGTCGCCTTATTGGTGCGCCGGTCGTTTCCCAGCGCGCCGCACCTCCTTTATGCGTGCCAAATCTCGTCGCGGTATTCGCGGATGGTTCGGTCGGAGGAGAACCAGCCGGACATCGCGGTGTTGTGCAGCGCGCGGCGGTTCCAGTCCTGGGTCTCGGGATAGGCCGCGGTGAGCTTTTCCCAAGCGTCCACATAGGAGTGGAAGTCCTTGAGCACCAGGTCGTAGTCGTTGTTGAACATGAGCTCATGATGGATGCTCTCGAAGTTGCCGGATTGAGCGGCGAAGGTGCCATTGACGAGTTGGTCGATGATGCGGCCGAGGCGCGCGCGATCGGAGTTGACGACATCCCAGGCGAAGTACTGGCCGGAGGCGCGCAGGGCGTCGACCTCGTTTTGCAGCTCGATCGGGCCGCCCGCGCCCGCGCCGGATACGGCCTGATACGTCGACACGACCATGTCGCGGATGGGTGAGAGCTTGCGCAGCGCGTTGATGGCGGTCAGCGTGATGATGGTCGAGCAGTTGGGGTTCGAGATGATGCCGTGGTGCAGCTTCACGTCTCCGGCGTTGATCTCCGGCACGACGAGCGGCACGTTTGGGTCCAGGCGAAAGGCCGAGGAGTTATCCACGAACACGGCGCCGGAGCGCACGATCGCAGGAGCGAAGCGCTCGGCAATGTCGTTTTCCGCCGCGCCGAGGACGATGTCCATGCCGGCAAAGGCGGCGTCCGTCGCCTCCTCGAGGGCGATATTCTGTCCCTGCCACGACACGACCTTGCCGGCCGAGCGGGCGCTTGCGAGCAAGTGCAGCTCCCCGACGGGGAACTTGCGCTCGGCGAGGATCTTCATCATTTCCTGCCCGACGGCGCCGCTGGCGCCGAGAATGGCTACGCGATACTGCTTCATATTTGAAAACTTCCTTTCTTATTTCACAAAGCTGTTGTACAGGACCTGGATGGCGGGCGCGAAATCCTTCGTGTCCACGCCGACGATGATGTTGAGCTCATCCGGCCCCTGCGAGATCATGCGGATGTTGATGTCGTGCTCGCCGAGCGCGGCGAAGATGCGGCCCGACGTGCCGGGGCGGAAGGCCATCTTCCGGCCGACGGCCGCGACGATGGAGATGTTCTCCGTCACGTGCAGATTGTCCGGGTGTAGCTGCTTTTCCAGCTCGCCGAGGATGGAGTACAGGCAGGGGGCGACCTTTTCGCTCGAGACGACGAGCGACAGGCAGTCGATGCCGCTGGGGGCGTACTCGATGCTTACGCCGTGGCGCTCGAACACTTCGAACACCTGCCGGAACGTGCCCACGCTCGAGGACATACCGGACTTGGCGATCGTGATGATGGAGTAGTTTTTCTTGCCCGCGATGCCGGTGATGAGCCGACCGTCGTCCACGTCGTCGAACGACTCCATGATGAGCGTGCCGGGGTGGTCGGGGTCGTTGGTGTTGCGGATGTTGAGCGGGATATTCTTCTCGCGCACGGGGAAGACCGTGCCCTCGTGCAGCACCTGCGCGCCGACGAAGCTCAGCTCACGCAGCTCGTTATAGGTGATGCGCTCGATGGGCAGCGGGTCGGGCACGATGCGGGGGTCGGCCATAAGGATGCCGGACACGTCCGTCCAGTTTTCGTACACGTCGGCATCGAGCGCCGCGGCCGCGAGCGCGCCGGTGATGTCGCT
>ENA-ORTM01001487-ORTM01001487.1-human-gut-metagenome-genome-assembly--contig:-NODE-1487-length-24037-cov-2.898882_pt1 | contig 24037 bp, 22 predicted proteins | sample MGYA00241909_ERZ509182 | MGnify/ENA primary metagenome ERZ509182 (study PRJEB26280, sample SAMEA2338855) | human gut metagenome | biome: human gut; feature: human-associated habitat; material: faeces...
AAAATCGTTTATCAAATGAAATGGACGCATTGAAATTATAAACCAGTTTGTCGGTTTCTTTCGTAAAACGTCCTCCCCATAACTGTGCCATATTAAAACCTCATTTCTTTTTTATCTGCATAATGTCTGAGATTTTCTTTTAGGTTTACCCGCAATGCCTCCAAAGCATTTTCTGTCAAAAAATGTACCTTCACAATTTACTCCTCCTCATCTGCTGCATCCTGGGAAACAAGTGCGTCAAATGCCCGGTTGACCGGCAAATCCAAAGATTTCTGAGCCAGCTCAAACGATGGTATGGTGTCTAATAATTCTTCATTCAAGATCATATCATTTCTATTTAACGTTCTTTTGATTGATTTAAACCATCGCAGATCTTCAAATTCACCAATTCCTTCTTTTCTAAGCATTTCAAATGTATAGATCAGTGCCGGAACAATGAGCATAGAATGCAGCACCGGAAGCATGGCAGGCAATCCGGAAAGCACCTTATAATTTTCAAAGCTTTTGTTGCACAAAGTAATCGCAATTTTTTCCCCTGTAATATCAAATTTCATACTTTCATCTGTATCTGCGGCACATCTGCAAATCGTGAAAATAGATGGTATTTTAGAAAGTTCTTCCACTTCTTTCGTAATTTCAATGTTAATCTGTCCGCCTATTCCTATAATATTTCCTCTGTGAAGCAAAAAATGCATATCACCATAATCTTCATTAAAGGAATGATTATAATATTGCGGTATCTCTTTTTTCGCCACAATGAAAGCACATAGGGCAACTTTCCCATTTAATTTATGTTCAGGGATTCTTTTTTGTATTTCACATTCCTCTGTTTTGATAACTGTCCTGTATGAAGTATAGGGGCATTCAATATGTATCACAAACTCTGCCATTCCTTCTGTAATAAGCTGGTCAATTTCTTCATTATTTAATTGCAATGAGATTGAAAAATAAATTTCTTTTATTCCCTGAGAAACTTCCAATTTCATGCTGAAACTGCTGTTCACATAATCACTTGTCATATCCGAAAGAACCGGATATGGATATAATCTACGCCTGATATCCATACAAGTTCACCTCCAGGGAGCATTCCTCAGTATATTCAATTTGGAACAAAACTTTGTTCTTTTTGTTTCGCTCAATATTCTCGATAAAAATTCTATTTTCCCTGCATTGTAATGCTTTATGATTCAAAATATCCATTGCACTGCTGATCGAAACTTTTACATTTTTCTGCTCACCAGAAAGATTAATCTGCAAATATCCCTTTCCAGCAGTCTTTCTCGGTTCAAATATTAAAGTATATTCGCTTTTTGCACGATCTGAAATAAATAATCTGACTGACATGGTTCCTATATTTATAACTCTTGCCTCATCCGAAAAGTCACCATAATTTACCGAAAATGCATTTGTTCCATATCCGTTTGTTCCCGGATTATCGCCTTCCCCTTTTCCAAAACCAGTTCCTGTATGAGACTGATTTTTTCCATCATCATGATCATCTTTGGAGCCTGTATTTCCATAATCTTTTTCAAACTCTTCATCATCTGTTTCTTCCGGATATTCTGCACTTCCATCCAAAATTGCTTCATACCCCATTTGTTCTTCTTCTGTCTTCAGGACATTAATTTCAATATTGCCTGTATGCGTACTTACAGCCTCTTCTTTGCTTGAATTATCTGTAGACATTGTCTCAAAATCAGCGAAATACTCTCCCATACCCTCCGCATCAATTTCATCAACCGTTGTTTTCTTTCCTACGTCAAGCACAGACTCTTTCACAAATCTATATAACATGGATATATTGCTTTTCGCTTTTGACCTGGAATCCACACTGTGTCTTTCCGGTTCCCATGCATTATGCTGTGGGTTTTCCATATCCCTGAAGTATTCGTTTATCTTCTCATCTTTCAATATACATATTCCGGCAAATTGAATGGTTCCTGAAATATTGGCTTTATCAAATATTTTCATGCCATTCTTCCGGCACATCATGACTTTCCGGTGAAGTCCCTGATTCACAAGAATACGTAATTCAATCGCACCCAATCCCGCAAATTCATGCTGGATTTTCACTGCTTTTTTGTCTTTGAGAACCTGATAATAGTTATACGCTATCGGTGCCGTATTCTTAAACTGTTCGATAATCCCGCCTAAATTCTTTGCATTAATCTCCATTCCATCTATCACTACAACCAGTTCGTTATTAAATATAGCAATAAGAAAATCTTCCAGCAGGGAACTTATGATTTCAGATTTCCATTCTTCATTTTTCCGAAAGCCCAGGACAAAGATATCCGTGCCATATTCCTTTCTTGTATAATTTGGATCAATGGAACGGCACTCTCTCAATGGATTGTTCTTTTTATCCGCACTGTAGTACCCTGTACCAGTCGTGATACTATCCCTGTCCCTAAAAAATCCCTTTTCTCTAAATGATACCAGCTTGGCTATTCCCTGAAATGCCGAAAGCTCCTTCACATCCCTTGTGGCATAAAACAAAGTCCTGATATCAGAACATACAAAAGGAGCTGCTTTTCCTATTCCGAAACTTCCGCCTGAAGTTCCCTCTTTGTCTGATACACCTGCTGCTTTCACAAGGTTATGCCATGGCGTATTATATTCTTTATCTGACCCCAGTAATCCAGTCGTGTTATAGTCACTTATCCGCAATACACTAACAGATTTATTTTCAATTACCTTTTTCGCCTTTTTGAAAAAATCTATTGTTTTTCTGTTCTTCTGTTCCGTCCAGAATTCCAGACAGGAATTGATTGCATTTTTCAATGTACTGTAATCCGGGATTTCCCTGCCTTCGATTGAAAAGCAGGAAAACTCTATCACCACCGGCTTATTTTTATCAAAACGTGCATCCATAGAATTCTGGCATATTTCTCTTGACAAAGATCGGTATGGTGAGCCCTTAAATGTTTCGATACTTGCTTCTCCAATTCCTGTCACAGTTCCATAATTATTACTTGGAAAAATCCAACTATTAGCCATTGCTCCGTATTTCCTTCCCTTTTTCCTATGTATAAAAAATCAGACAACCAAATGCTTTTTTCTGGCCTGCTCTTCATTTAATATAATGAAATACCACATTTTTTCTGCAATCTCCTGAATATCTTTGTAAAATTCTATTGTAAATCCATTCTCGTGCTCCTCATCCAATTGTGCAGATATCCTGCACAAATTTACTTGTTTCTTACAGTCCTCTTCTAATCAACGAATTATAATGCTTCTTAAAATAATATAGCTTAACGCCAACATACTCCTCTCGTTCTTCACGATTATATAAATCGTCTATTATTTTTTTGAGCATAACTGAAGTACACTTTCCTTTTCTATTCAATGAATCCATCATCTTTCTAGCCCTGTCATAAGCATCTTTTCTGCCTTTTAATAATTCTGTTGACGTATCCCTTACCGTTCCATCCTTTTTCTGAATTCCATTTAACAACAAAACTTCATTAATATCTCTCTCCATATCCTCATCACGTGGTTCAGTATATATTCTTCCATCCTTGTTGTATGCAATTTTATCCATCTGAAACTTATCAAACGGACTCGTAGAAATTTCAGTCTCCTTTTTATGTGCATCACAGCAGAGTATGTGTCCCTGATTTCCAGTAATTTTCTCACCTCCATCACATACTCCAAGCATATTGCTATAATCAATTGCTTTATCCTTATCTTTACTTAATGGTACAAAATGCTCTACCCTGGAATGGCTGTCCATACGGATACGTTTCATACAATAAGCACAGATTCCATGTTGTTCATGCACTAAAATCTTTTTCACTTCATTTTTAGGAAAATCATTATCAAACACTCGACGAATTGCCACTGTATCATTTTCGTCGATATTCTTCCATTCTTCACTTTTACTCAGTTCAATAATCTTACTGCTGACATCCTTTGGTAATCCTTTTTTTTCAATATATAGCATGTCAAACCCCTTCTATCAACTTTGCATCTGATATCATTCCATCCATTTTCTTATACTCTGAATTATCCTCGCCAAGTACAACTTTTAATTTCTCCAAAGTAGCTGATGCCACATCAAAATCAAGATCATCAATTGCATTTTCTATCTCATCAACTAACCATTTTATCTTCTTCGGTCTTGATACACTTTCCTGGCGGTAGCATAATACATCTTCAACTTCATAGCCATAACAATCCGGTAAATAATTAACTCCCTGATTATCGTCTAAAAGTACAAGATTTGCATCCTTAGAGGAAGATATTACAATAGGCGAATGTGTGGCAATGATGAACTGTACATTCTTAAACGTTTGGCGTAATGCTTCTATGACATTCCACTGCCACTTTGGATGTAAATGTAAATCAATTTCATCTATAAGCACAATTCCACTTAGTTGGTTTCTGTTTTCCAACTCTGGATTTAGCATACATACACGATATGCAAGATCCATAATCATCCATAACAAAGACTGATAGCCAGCACTCAATTTTGAAATTGGCATCTCATTCTCATCCTCTTTATATACCAATTCATCGAACTGTGGCGAATAATAAATCTTTGGAATCTTCTCCAGTTCATTTATCTCTTTCATAAATGCCGCAACAATATTCTTAAACATTTCATATTCTCGCACGCCACCTTTATTTGAAGCTACTATTTCCTGCTTGATGCACCATTGCTGAATTGATTTCACATCCATAGATGAATCCAGACATCCGATATATCCACATCTCCTGTCATCCAGCTTCTTCTTTAATTCTGTTCCAAAATCACCTCGTCTGACTCTCCACGCTCTTGCAGCACTTTGAAAGCTAATCAATGGCAATATTGTTTCCGAATTATTCGTAAGCTTTTTCATCCATACACATACACTTTTGTCATCAATCTTTGTATGTGTAGAGGAAATTTCCTCCTTTATTCTATTCCACGTAAATTCCTGTTCATCTGATACATGTAATGTACATCCGGAAAAAACAGGTTCGCAGTATTCAATCATAGTGGAGGAATCTCCGATTGTTTTTATTTTTATTCGGACATCGTCCTTTAAAATATTCTTAGTGCTAACGCCTGCTACATTAACAAACATTCCTCCAAGCGCAACTGCAATTCCCTCTAGAACAGAGGTCTTTCCTGCCCCATTGTCTCCAATAAGAAGGTTTACACCTGATTTAAAAGCAATATTCAAATCTTCAATCGCTTTATAATTCTGTATATGAACCTTTTCTAAATACATTTCTTTCACCTGCTTTCTTTTATATCTTTGCCAATAAATCAACTTTTAATGTTTTCTTTATTTCCCTTACATGTTTTTTACTTTTCATTATTTTATTTTAGCCAATAAATCTACTTTTAACGTTTTCTTTCCTTCCTGAGCCACTTCTACACCCTGGAATTTCTCATAATTCACCTTCACACCGTCATCCAGATCAATCTCGATTCTCTTATTGGCAATATGGGCAATGGCTTCGTCGTAAATCTTCATCTCTGCAAGCTGTTTCGTATACTTTGTGACTGCTTTCGTTGCTTTCGATTTTTCGGATGCAGATGAAGCGTTATCAATCGTATACTGAGCACTCTGCATGGCTGTCTCCACATACTTCTGTGCCCGGTGAAGATAATCGGTTCTTACACGCCCAACGGTGTCAGCATCATAGCGATGCATATAGATCAATGCCTTGAATCCATTCTGCTTACCACTATCAAACATCCAGTAGATTGGACGTTTCTGATAAACTTTCAGATGATCTGCATAGAAATCTTTCAAGAAGTAATTGCGGATCACTTCTCTGGATGTGTCCCCTTTGTTACCTAATGCATTGGCAATAAAATCGAGGTTTTCTTCTAATGTGTCTGGACCATAAACTGTTTTTACAAACTCTACGAAACGTCCTACGATATCGTCAGAGAAATATTCTTCATCAGTAATTGGGATACAATTATCTTCATCTGGAATAAACGTTTTATATCTGTTATTATCCCATTCTCCGCCAGCATAGATCAGACCTTCTTCATCTAGTGAATAGCGTCCAAACATACATCCTACCACATATGATACCAGAGCTTGAATATCTCTTTTTATATCTACAACAGTTAATGTTAAATCGCTTTCTTCTACAAATTTATCCAATTTATTGTTTAATTTATATACCGAAATAAATTTTTCATTAAGTAGTTCCTCATTATTTTTTACTTTTTGATTTCTTTCTTGACATTCCTCAATCCATTTCTTTTCAATGTCTTCTATTTTATTGGAATAGGTTATTTTTCTTTTTTCTATTAAAGGATGCATTGCAAAATCTGAAGATATTTCACGCATATCCCAATCTAGCTTTGATAATTCTATATTCTCCTTGCTCTTTTCTATTATTTCAAATTTCTTATCATTTGCTATTATGATTGGCATTTTTTCAAAATCTCCCGCCTGCAATGATATTGATGGGTTTAATATATCAAGAAATCTCTGCGTAACTTTTGAATTAAATAAAGCAAGCAAATAATACAATTCCTCTTTGTCTTTACAAAATAACATTGGTCCCTTATTGCTATCAAATAATGTCCCTTTTGGTGAATATCTAAAGGTATTTTTTTTACTCGATAATCCATTCCATGTAATTCCCTCTTTAAAGAAAACATCTTGTGCTCCTAAAAAGAAAAAGCATCCTGTTTCCTCAGCATTTTTTTCAATTGCTTTTCCGCCCTGTTTGAATTCCACAACAAGTTCTCTATTACCATACCACTCTCTTGAAGTACCACCTTTATTATAAGGATACCATTTATACTCTGAATCCAAAGACTCTGCATAGTTAGAAATTGAATAACAAATCTGTCGATCAGATACTTCCCACCAAAATCTTATAAACTTTTCATTATTTCCGGTAATAACCCCAACTCTAGGCGTAGCTATATTTTTTAAAGGAGTTCCTATTTCAAAATCTCTCAGTTCCTCTTCAGAAATCCAATATGCTATTGGTCTTCCATCAATAGACATAAAATCATCTTGCTTTGCCAATATTAAATTTTCTGATTTACTAAATGCTTTCTCCTTTTCCTTTTCTCCTGATTCATTAACTAACCTAATATACTTTCCGCAATAATTAGCTACTATTTTATTAGTAGCAACAAACGTTACAGTTTGAACAATTTCTCCGCTAATTTCGTCAAAAGCTCTGGCTCCCAAATGTACTAAATTAATCAATCGTTCATTAAATGTGTCTCTCATTTTTTCATATCTTGATAAAAACATCCATGTGTGCTGAGTTATCATTGCACAATAACCATTAGTTGATAACATTGAACTACAGACTTCAATAAATACCGCATACAAATCATATTTCGTATTAATATGTTTTAATTTTATGTATTTTTGAAGTTTAGCATCCATTCCTCCCGTACTCATATACGGCGGATTCGTCACTACTGCATCATATTTCTGCCCCAAATTTCTTGCCACTCTTACCAGTTTCTGTAAACTTTCCTGTGTTTCTTCACTTCCCACACTTTCAAACGAAATCTGTCCTGTTGTACCTAAATCATCTACAAATCTTTCCAGCACATCCCAATCACATGCATCTACGTTTATGATAGACCCATATTCTCTGGCATCTTTAAATGTATCCAGTAATCCTTCTATCTGCATCACAGTCAGATTTCTTTCCTGCTCACTTAAATGTGTTCCGAAAAACTGCAGATGATTCCGATTGATTTCATTACTCTCTACAATCGCATATACTTTCGGCTCTGGTTTTCCATCTCTTCCACGCAGGAACCGTCTGTTATAGCCACGACCTTTCATCATAACTGCAAAGTATGCCAGCTGATATGCTCTCTGATCAATATCCAGTCCATGAATATTGTGTTCTACAATTTCAAATGCTGCTTCTCTCTTGTCATATCCAGCACTTTCATAGATATCCATCAGCACATCAAACATCGCAATCAGGATATGTCCACTTCCCATGCATGGATCAATACACGTAATATCTGTTGGTTTCAGATCCTTGTATGTAGTGCGGATCTCTGCCAATTTTACATTAACGGATTCCTCTTGTTCTGCTTCCGGAAGATAATATTTCCATCCGAACTTTTCTGCAGTTGTTTTTTCATCGGTACTGGGATCCACTGCCCGTAAATGCTCGATCCAGATTCTTCCTACAGAGTTTTCCACCATATAGCGGACAATCCAATCCGGTGTGAAAAGCTGGGTTGCCGCCGGAATTCGTTCTTTTGTGATTTTTACATTCTTTTTCAGTTTTGCAAAGGTATCGTCTTTTAATTCTGTATTGTAATACTGATACAGCCAGCCGATAATTTCCACCTGTCCGATTGGATTTCCTTCTTCATCCAGTGCAGATACATTGAAATCCGCTTCCGGGATACCTGTCTCCGGATTCACCAGCATATAGATGACGTCATCTTTATTGGTGTAAGAAATACCAAACAGTAATTCCATATAGTCAGAATCTGCCTCGAAAAGTCCCGGCAGAATATCATGCAGCTGATGACACTGTTTCAGGAACAATTTACAATACAGTTTATCCGTATCCTCAGATGTACCACTCATTTTCCAATTAATGATTTCTTCTTTTTCCTGTGAAGTCAGATCTAGATCTACATCCGGCGCCTGGGTCACAAGATCCGGCTCCAGTTTTCCTTCTTTTTCAGAGGAAAGTACACGAACTCTGTTTGGAAGATAGATAGTCATTCACTTCCTATTTTCTATGTCTTCTTTTTGTCAACATAGATACGTTTTCATCTCTGTATCCCTGTAAATGTGTGTCTGTACTCCATATCATGATATTCCCAATTGCCGGCGTATTCTCTTTGTATTGTTCATATGCATAAATGATAGACATATCTCCTACTCCAACATTCATGCTTGCATTTTCCTCAATATGATCTGCCAGATATAATAATCCATCTTTATCTAGTTCTACACCATATAACTGCCATGGTGCCTCTCCTTCTGCTGTCTTACGAAGATATGTTCCAAATTTTCCCGCAACAGTTCTTCTCATATTCCCATCTGGAATGTGCGCAATATGATTTCCAGTTTCTATAATAGTGGCAACAGGCAAAATCAGGACTTCTTCAGCATCCACTACTTTTCACCATTCTTCCTTTATTTCTTCTACATCGGCACACAATCCAGGCACCTCTAATAAATTAACCATGACAGAAGTATCTATAAATCGTACATTCATTTCTTACACCCCCAGCCATGAATAATCTTTTGTTCGCTCGAATTGTTTTAAGGATGATAACAAACTTTCATCAATCATTGCATCGCCTAATCCACCTGCTGCAAGCATTGCCGGAAAGTTTTTAATTTCGATAAAGGACTGGATTTTACTTGTTCCTCTTTCTTTGTCTCGATACACGACTGATACCCCCACTAATTCCTCTTTTTTATAGGCATTCAGTAAGGTGGCATTATGTGTTGTTATAATAATATCGATTTTCCTTTCACGTCCTATGATAATTAATTGCTCGACCAGTTTGTATACTCTCGCTGGATGAATACCGTTATCCAATTCTTCAATCATAACCATACTGCCCGGTTCTCCAATTAAAACTACGGCTAATACTGCAATACAACGCAATGTACCATCTGACAATTGTCGTGCATCTACTAATTCTGTCGAATTCAGATTTCTTTCTCGTAATGCAAAAATCACATCTCCTATCTTAGTTTCAACAAATTCAATATCTTCAACTTCATTTTCTGGTAACTCTTTTACTACTTTTAAAAGCTGCGCTTTTTTTTCGTTATCCTTGCACATTTCATTTAAAACGGCCGAAAGATTATCGCAGTTTTGGCGTAATTCAACATCCGAAATTCTCACGTAATCACGAATAGCGGATGGAATCGGATCCAGCATTCTGATATTTTTCAGGTGATTTACTACACGCTCCATCCACACAACCGTTTCTCGTTCTTCTTCTGTGTCCCTTCTCATCTTTCCAACCATCTGTGGAAGAATTGCATTTGAACGAACGCAAAGCATATCCGGATCATTTCCAATACTTCCATTTTTGTATTGTACCTTAATCTCAGCACGACCGGATTCTGTTTTTTTTGTCTTGAATATTTTATTATTTTTGGGTCCCAAGGTATCTTTTTTAACCAGATATAGTCCCTCTTCTTCAATAACGACACGATCTCCTACGCCGATTTTGATTTCGTATAACAAGTCCTTTTTGTCATCCAGATCAACCAGGCATCCAAGCTTAAATGCATTTGTTTTAAATCTTGCACAGCCACGACTTCCACCACGCACAACAGCACCGGTACTTTTGGTTCCATCAAGAATGTTACTCAGTTCCACTCCGGTTGCAGCCTTAGCAAGTATAGAAATTCCTTCTACAGCATTACTTTTTCCAGAGGAATTGGTTCCGATTAGCGTTGTTAACGCTTCTATATCTAATTCCGCTTTTTCAAAACTTTTGAAGTTTTCAAAAGTAAAACATTTTATCATATTCATCTGCCTCCCTAACTTAAAATAATGATTGTGTCCTCTTCTAACTGTGCTTTCAATTTTCTTTTAAGTTCTTCCGCAAATTTAACAATATCTTCTTCTGTTTCTATTGTATAGGTTCTCGCACCTGCCACATTACTGATGGATACATTCTTGCGTTTCTTTGGCTTTGGCTGCACTGGCGGTGTTACCGGCTTCAGTGGCTCCGTATGGCCGCCACCTGTCGGTGGGGTCACCGGAGGCATCGGCTGTACTGGTTTCGGACGATGTGCTTCCTCGTATTCTGTAATCTCATCCATACAACGAAGCTTCAATGTATCGCTTTCCAGTCTGATATTTTTCACTGCTGCAATCTCATGGGATGTATCCAGCTTCTGCTTCAGTTCTGCAAAGGCATTTATGAACTTGTCCCTGAATACAGAGGCAAATTCTTTCTCATCCAGCGTATGTAATACTTTTTCCAGATCATCATCCACAATCGGACGCATCTCTTCTGCTTCTTTTTCCAGTAAAGATCCATATTGCTGTACGAACTTCATGGACATATCCGGCAGTTTCTGAATCTGACTAAATGGATTCTTTGCTGTTACAATAGCTTCCATCTGGGCTACATTGTCAATAATTTCCTGTTCCCGGACGTAGGTTTTACTGTTTTCAAACATCCGGATCTGATCCAGCGCTTTCTCAAAGATCTTTTTCTGACCACCTTTGAAGAAATCAAATACCGGTGCAGTATCATCTGCATCGTCTAAAAGATCATCCCGCTTTTTATCTACCGTTTTAAAGAACTCTACTGGCTCCTTGATAGCCAGAAGTTCTTCCAGCTTCTTCTTCGCCTGTTCCATCAAGGATTTACATGGCAGTTTCGGATTCACACGGTATTCAATCATGATGTCATTGAAAGTTTCCAGCTTATCCTGTGCCTTATTCTTGAAACTTCTCATAATGGTATCGTCATCATCACTGGACAAGGAGAAGCCAAAGTAGTCTTTTAATACTTCCTTCACGGAACGGATCTGTCCATCTGTGGCTCTCTCCCTGATATCAATGAGTAATTTTTCTACAAATTCACGCTTTGTCAAGTAGCGTACCAGTTCCTCTTTTGTATTGGACAGCATAGATAAGCTCTGACTATTATAGGTCAGGGATACTCGTCCCATCTTAAATAGCATGGCAACCAGCCACTGTACATCTTTCGGATCAAAGCCATAAGGAGCTGCCCCGAATTTGTCCTGCAATGATTTCAGGGATGTTTTCATATGTCTTGCATTATTAAGACCGATGACCTGAATCACTTCTTCCAATGCTAATTTATTCGGTGTGGTATCACTGGTTCCAAGGAAAGAAAGCTGACCATCGCTGCCATTGAATACTGCTGCAATATCAGAAAGTTCCGGTGCTGTCTCCATGTAGGTCAGCTTGTTATACTGCATAGCCACCAGCTTGCCAAGTGCTTCGTTAATACGGCTTGACGGTTCTTTGGCTGAGATATTTGCTTTATCACCGTTGACATAGATATCTGCATGTTTCAGGGCATCCTCGATAAAGATACGGATACGGTCTTTCTTTTCAATACGTTCATCTTCTTTTGCACGACGAATGCTGTCAAAGCTTCCTCTTGCACCGGAAGCATTTTTATTCAGGAACTTATAGATCTTAATGGATTCTGTAATTTCATCCAGGAAGGTACTATCGTTCGGTAATTTCACAATCACACTATGTTCCTGTGCGGAAAGCATGCGCAGGGCAGAATCCGGATAATCTTCTCCATACGGTGTAATGATCGATACTCCGATCTCATTGGACTGATTTCCCTTGAAATAACGGTCATCTACCTTCTGGTTAAATGGGAATAAATAACGGCTGCTGTAACGATATTTTTTGTCTGTAAAGATTTCCTCGAAGATGACTGTAGATGCCTCTCCGATAATCTCACCCATCTCTACCGTTTCGTTATTGATGGCATTATTGATTTCTTGTTCTTCATTGGTCAGAAAAATATAGATTTCTCCATTCTTCTGTACCAATGTCTCTCGGATCAGTTTCTTTAAGGATTCTTCTATCTTGCCACGGATTTCAATACGGTCATCGTCAATATTGGAGATCATCAGTGTAGTAAGGTTATCTACATTTGCTTTGATCTCTTTGACGCATTTAATCATAAACAGCACTTTCAGCAGTTCCACATCGAACTCATCCAATCTGCTATTGCCCTCTGCATCTGTAATAACTTGACTGTGCTGATGATCGATAAATTTATGCAGCGGATCATAGAAATAGCTGAACGGCACCAGTACGCCTTCCTGGCTGTCTTTTAATCGAATGGCCGACTCCTGGAACAGCGCTAACATAGAACGGGACTGATCGGATAAATGCTTTCCGCTGGCTCCATGGGTACGTACTGCTGTCAGCACCTGTCCAAGCAAGTTAAACTGGTATGGAATAAATGGATAGCAATCAGCAAAATCTGTTTTATCTGTATATAATTTCTTATCTGCCGTGTCTGCTGTAAATGTGATCAGATTCTTGATGATAGATTCTTTCTGTTCATATAATAGCTTCAATGCGGATTCTGCAATCTCATTTTTCTCCAAAATACGTTTCCGGATAACCTCATCTACATTGGATGCAGACAGGGATAATCTGGTATCGAAACGTCCCTGAATCTTGGAGAAGTCATTTCCTTTTGTCTTTGTGATAGAGTCAATATCTTCCTGGCTGGTAACGATGACCCATGCTTTTCCTCTGCAGGCAGTTCCCAGATCTTCTACGATGGTCTGCAGATTCAGCATTAACTGGGTATCATCCGCAATATACTGTCCGATCTCATCTACAAGGAAAATGACATGGTGGTTTGGTCCTTTTTTCTCGCAGTATTCCTTAACCAAAGATACAAATTTCTCAATGCTAAGGTCATAGCTTCCCTTGGCATTTTTACACCAGTTGCGGGCAGCCTCTTCGCTCATGAAATCCATCGCTACGATAGTTTTTACGATTTTATCCTGAATGACTGCAAATGCCTGTCTCTTTTTCTCCCACGGTGCACCGGCAATCTCTTCAAATTTCTCTTTGAACTCCTCAAATCTGCCTTCGTTATCCAGCTGACGTTCAAATTCTGCAAGATATGGAATGGAGCCACAGTATCCCTGCATCTCATTGAAGACTTTCATAAAGACTTCTACAATGGCTTCTTTGCCGGAACCGACCTTTGCAGAACCTTTGGAATCAATATTAAAGAGCATGACATCAGAAGAAATGGTTCCGGAATTGGTCATTTTGGCAATCAACATCGGATCCTCTATTTTTTTCCCATCTGTAAAGTACTCGATGGCTCTCTTGCCTTCTACTACACTATTTTTTAACAGATAAGAAAGAATCTTTAAGAAGTGAGATTTACCACTTCCAAAGAAACCGGAGATCCAGACACCCATTTTATCGGTGTTGCTGTTGATTCCTTTTTCGTAGTTGTCAAAGAAATCCCTGAAATGTTTCAGCAGTTCTTTGGTGACAACGTACTCGTCCAATTCCTGATATACATTTTCTTCATCTGACTGACCGACTTTAATAACGCCCTTGATATCACGGTCAATCTTTTTTTCAAACATGTCTTTAATCTGCATTTTTCTTCCTCCGTGTTTGTTACTGTTCAGAACCAAGCGGAATTCTGTACAAAAGTGCGAGTCACGCTTGCATGAACGAACACTTTTGTACGAAATTCCATTTGGCGGATACGCCACACCGACGAAATGCGAAGCATTTTGGAGGTTGGCTCTGAACAGTAACCTGTATTTATACCAACCGGAATGCCCGGTAATAGTTTCTGGAATCCATGGTTCCAAATAATTTTAGATCTTGTCCGCTGTACTCTCCAGGATAAAACATCACAACAGGCGCACTGTCCAGCACCTGATGTAAATTGTTCAAAATATTATGGCTTGCAATAATTGGATGGCATTTTCCTACTCCTGTCAGAAAAATCACGCTGTCTGTCAGGTCTTCCTGCAAGATCTTCGTGATAATCAGATTCAGTTCATTGGTCTCATCCAGTCCTAATGTCTCTACCAGGCTGTCTGCCATATCAAAAAAGCCATTTTCTTTTTCCAGGTCAAAGAAGGCTTCCAGATATCCTTCCTCCTCCAATACCTGAATCATGGTATGAAACAGGTCAAATTCAATAATTCTAAAGTCTTTATTGCCGTTGTTGATTCGGTCTTTTAAATATGCGATATGATTCCGCACTTCCAGTTCTGCTCTCGGATCATAATCAAACACATAATATCCGACTTCATTTCCAAGTCCTTTATTTTCACGGAAAGACTTTTCAGAAATCTTATCCTCAATCCGGTTCAGTCTTTCTTCCAAACTTAATCTCGCCATCCTTAGACTCCCTTCACTGCCTTTAAGTATTCTCCCAGCCCATTTGCAGTCAATAATTCTTCTGTACGGTAATCTATATGAATCGGCTTGATTGTTCTTGGTTTTGCACTACTTTCCAGTAATCCTGCCTCAAACATCATTCTGGTAAAACACTGTTTCAACTTCCGTACTGCAGTATCTGTCCATCCGGCAACCACTTCACTCTGCATTGCCTTATCTGCAAAGAATACATTCAGATCCCGGTCTGTGATCTCTTTTTCACCTAATCGGATTTTCTCGTCATATACTTCATGTAAAAACTCAAAAAATAATCTGCTGTCCATCAGAATTGCAATCAGATTCAGAATCTTTGCGGTTTCTACATTACAAGTAAGAAATGCCTGCAATACTGCCTCCGGCAAGGCAGATACCCTTCGGTATGTTCCATTCAGCACTTCATAGGCACGATATTCTACTTTCACCTGATAGATATTTTCCTCCCAGGCAATCTTGCGGATGTCTGCTTTGCTAAGTCCTTCCAGAATATAACCTGCTGTTTTTCTGGACTCCTGCAGCCAGAATAATTTTGATGTAAGTCCTGCACTGTATTCCATTACTGTCCACCATCCTTTGTTTCCTGGCACAGCGGACATTCGCAATCCACTTTCGCTGCTTGCTCATGAACGCAGCCGCCTTGCGGCTTGCGTTCATAATGGACAATAGCTCCAAAATCGCAATCTAACTTCTCGCAGATTTTCTCCAGAACCTTCATGGAAACCAGCTCTCCATTGGTCATTTTTGCCACGGTACTGCTGCTGATGCCCACCTGGTTCATCATATCCACTTTCTTCATGTTTTTATCGATCAATAGCTTCCATAATCCATTGTATGATACTGCCATATATATTCCCTCTTCGCTATACAAAACTTATGGTTTTCCTGTATTTTGAAAGTATATTATTTATTTTCGTTCTTATACTCTCAATCCATATTATTGTATCATACTGTTTGTTTTTCTTCAACGATAAGTGCAATGATAACTTCGACTTTACGAATGATTCATTTGAAAAATCTTAGGAAGTCACACGCATTTTCCACTATTCGTTATTTTGTCATCTATGCTGCTAAAGATACGTTCCATAAGTTCTTTAGTAAATTATAAATCTTGCTATTTTGCCATCTCCTCCTGCCCTGCTTTCTGATATAGTATTGGTTTTATGCGGCTATAGATCTCAAGGCCCTGCTTTCTTCCAAACCGATGCAGTGAATTGGGATAAATCACCTTTGGCGTCTTTCCAGTTTCCATCATATCCTGTATTTCCCCCATTTTACCATCGTAATCCGTACCGTCAAAAATCTGTCTCAAAATTTTCTGCAACTTTATGCGCTCCTCATATTTGGCCTGGAACAAAGCAATATCTACCCCTGCTAATTGTTTCTTCAAACGTTTCACCCGATCACTGTTTTCACAGCTATGTGCTGCATTGCTGAAAAATATAGTGAGATAATCGTTCGCTTCCAGATAATCCACCCCACGAAGTCCTCCGCTTCTGACATTTTCAAAATCTACCAGGAAATACATCTGTTACCCTCTCTTTCTTCTCTGACAGTTTCTTTTATGCTCAGTAATTTCTTCTGACCAGTTGTCATCAAATGCTGCTCCCATATTTTCTGCCCAAACTGCTTTTGATACCGCTTTTCCTACAGCCTTGAAGTTAAGAGCAATGCCTTTCGGATCATTTTCATAGGTCACGGAACGTTTTCGGTCAATCCCCATCTTTTCCGCCTCTCTTCCAGCGTCAATGTTTGCACCCAAAAATAGAAATTCCCATCCGTACTCCTTCTTTGCACGGATCATTCTTCGGATCTGTTCGTAACTATACTTCTCACTGGAATTTTCCAATCCGTCTGTGGTGATCACAAAGAGGACTTTTCCGGCTCTATGAGCCTCTGACAGATGCTTCTGAACATTCGCGATCTTCTCTATCCCTATCCCTACTGCATCCAAAAGCGCCGTGCAGCCCCGGACAAAGTAGTCTTTTTCTGTCAACGGCTGAATCATCTCAATCGGAAATCTATCATGAATAATCTCCACCTCATCATCAAACAGCAGGGTTGTTACATTCACCTTTCTGCTTCCCTGCTTCTTCCCCTCTTCCTTCTGTCTGTCTATCATTCCATTAAACCCGCTGATAGTGTCTTGCTCCAATCCCCCCATGGATCCACTTCTGTCCAAAATAAAAACCAACTCAGTACATTCTGTATTCATGTGATAACCTCCTTCTTAACCGGAGCATCCGGTCATCCTGGTATTTGTTGTTACCCACATTTTACATACAGAACCAACTGAGTTGGTCTCCTGTCAGGCGACAATATTCTTTTTATACAACCGTTCTTTCTAAAAAACAGGCTGACCATAGGCATCCAACACTTCATTAATCTCCATCATGTCATAAATCTTATTTTGGAGAAAGTATGCCACTATGATATCCGTCTTTGAGCTTCTGGATAAAGCATATCCTGCACTTCTTAGCAAATCCTTGGCTTCATCCAACGACAGCTCCAATGCGATGGTAAAGGCAAGCACCGTTTTCTTGTTTGGCGCATAATTTACATCTTTCCGGATCTTGGAAAAATGCCGTCGATCTACATAGGCTTTTGTATACGCCTCTGAATCAGTCAGTCCCCGCTCATCAATCATTCGAAGAAGCCTTTGAGAAAATGTCTCTTCCATCTGGCTCATCAAATCATCCATATTCCGTCTGGTGGCCATGGCCTGAGACAATTCTCTGGTGATCTTCCTTTTTTTCATGCTCCCCACGTCAAATTGTGGAGAATGGGATGATTCTGTCGGATACTTGCCAGGAGCTTCCCTGCAAGCCCCCTCTTTTTCACGCCTTTTGAGGAACTTTGATATCTTATCAAAAATAGATTTCATCTCTTCATCCATTCGGATATCATCCGTTCCCGGTTCATAATAGCGGTCAATATATTTTCCCACTTCTTCTATTAATTCTCGACTCGCCATAGGGATCTACCTGCCTTTATCCTCTGTACATTTCTAAAACACTTTGAATGCGATCATTCTTCCTCATGATGATTTAATTTTCCCCAAAAGCCAAAATTACTATGGCCTTTACTCTTACCGTTCTGATCGTAATGCTTCACATTGCCAAACAACCCAGGTCGGCTGCTTCCTACTTTATTTCCATACTCGTCATAATGATCCATTCCGCCCAAAACAGTAGGCTTGCTACTTCCCACTTTTTGTCCATTACTGTCATAATTATTCATACTTCCGAATAACCCCGGCCGACTTACCCCAGTCTTCTTCCCATTCGAATCATAATGGTTTACTGTTCCAAACAACCCAGGACGACTGTACCCTTTTTTTCCCATATCCAACGCTCCTTTTTCACTCTGAAAAATACTAAGATACCAGATGCAGCACTTGCTTGTGCATCTGCTTATTATTTATCAAAAATCCGTTCTCTTATGGTCTCCTGCCAGGCGACATTTTTTCTTTTTATGCAGCATTACAAAACTCCCTGCCAACCCTCCGCCTATAAGCACTCCCCTTCGCCTTTACACATCAAAACAGCTTCCCCCGATAAACTCCCTTACCAGCGAGCTGTTGGGGATCTGGTCTGCAGGCATGGGCACAAAATAGTCCAAAAATTTTAACAGCCGCTTGGCCTCCACATATTCCGGGGCATCCCGCTCAATGCCAAAGAGCAGTGGTTCCGCGTACACCTTCAAAACTGCCAGTTCATAGATCAACGCAGAATTGAACATTACATCCGCTGTCTCCTGATAGGGGAAAATGTGATTTTCCTCTCCCCTGCGGACAGAGGGCCACATGGCAATGGTGCTCTTGGCGGAGGTTCCCCTGGTTCTGGCATCCCGGACAATACGGCGCAGAAGCCGGCCGTCGGTGGTGGGGATCCGGTTGTGCTCATCCACATTCAACTGAGTCAGCGCGCTGATGTAGATTTTAAACTTGCTCTCCCTGGGAAGCGCGTAGGAAAGCTGATCATTGATCCCGTGGATTCCCTCGATCACCAGGATATCATTTTTTCCAAGCTGCTTAAATTTGCCCTTATACTCCCGCTTTCCGGTCTTAAAGTTAAAGGTAGGAAGCTCCACCCGCTCTCCTGCCAGCAGACGGCTCATATCCTCATTAAACTGTGCAATATCAATGGCCTCCAGGCATTCAAAATTGTACTCCCCATTCTCATCTTTTGGAGTCAGCTCCCGATTTACAAAATAGTCGTCCACCGGAATGGGATGAGGTCTTAATCCATACACCGAAAGCTGGGTGGAAAGGCGGTGGGAAAAGGTGGTCTTTCCGGAGGAGGAAGGCCCCGCAATCATCACCAGCTTCTTTTCCGGATGGGAGGCAATCTCCTCTGCAATCTTGGCCAGCTGCTTTTCATGATAAGCCTCCTGAGTCAGAATCAGCTCCTTGCCCTCCCCCTCTACGATCTTATAGTTCAGGTCTGCTACTGTAAAAATGTCCAGGCTGTCCCCCCATTTCATGGAACGATTCTGAACCTGAAACAGCTTTTCCACCGGTTCAAAAGTCGGCAGTTTTTCTGGCTCCTCCTTTGTGGGGAAACACAGCACAAATCCTTCCTGATACAGCTTTAGATCAAATATATTCAGATAGGAGGTGTCCTTTACCATGTATCCGTAATAATAGTCCTCAAAATTCCCCATGCTGTACACATTGGCCTTGGAACTGCGGCGGAAGCGGAACAATTTTTCTTTATCATACATTTTATGACGGTGAAACAGTTCCACCGCATCATTGGTATCCATGGTGCGCTTCTCAATGGGGATAGCCGCTTCACACAGCTCTCTCATCACCTCTTTCACCTGATCTAAAAATTCCTGATCCAGTATTCTTTCACTTTGCAGGGTGCAGTACAGCCCATCGCTCACCACAAAGTGAATTCCCACCTGATATTTTTCTCCATTTCCAAGCACCTGATGGATGGCTTTTAACATCATCAGACACAGGCTTCTGCGGTAAGCATTATAACCCGCCGGATCCCTCATGGTAATGAACTCCAATCTGCAGTCCTTCTTTGCCCTGCGGTGCAGCTCACGGAGACGGTTTTCTTCCATCACCAACAAAATCGGATCCTTCTGCTCCTTTTGGTACTCTCTTACAATCTCCCAATATTGAGTCCCATAGGGGTACTCCCGTTTTTTTCCCTGAATTTCCAACACAACCATATTCTTTTCCATCGAACCCCTCCTTTTTCATCATGGCACCTGCCTCGAAATGCAGAACCCCTTTTATATGATCTGTTTTTCCAATATTCGTCTTAAAATGCTTCCGGTTTTCTCGGATACCAGATATCCACCGGCTCAATTTTCGAAAACAGTCTGAAACAAACAGACCTTTTATACTGATCTTATCACGTTATGGATATCCGTTGTATCATAAGCCGCCTGGCTTTTCTTAATTTCTAAACGCTTTTACAGCACCTGAAATGGCCCGGCGCTCTTCTGTGCCAGGATCTCCAGATCTGGAAATTCTTTTTTTAAAAATTCTTCCATCCAGGGAACAAACACCTGCTCTACCCCAAAATGACCTGCATCCACGATCACCAACCCCTGATCTACCGCATCAATGCCATCATGATGCCCAATATCCCCAGTAATATAAATCTGCGCCTGCTTCTTAAGCACTGCTCCTACCAGGCTCTTTCCGGAACCGGGACAGAGAGCGGCCCGCTCCACCTGCTTTTCCGGATCTCCGAACACCCGCACGCTTTCCAGATGAAAGGCTTCTTTCACCATCTGACAGCACTCCCGCACCGTCATGGGCTTTGAAAGACTTCCCACGGTACCGATCCCCACAGGACGGTTTTCACTGTCTGTGCCTGTAACCTCCAGCACCTCTGTCTGCCTGAATCCAAGATATTTGCTGCAAAGCGCTCCCATGACACACACATCAAAATTGGTGTGAAGTGCGTAATGGGTCAGATGATTTTCTGCCATCCGCAGAATCTTTCTTCCATGGAACTCCTCTTCATTCACCTTCTTGATGCCGGACATCAGCAGGGGATGATGGGTGAGCAAAAGATCCGCTCCCCACAGAATGCTCTCCTTAAGCACCTCCTCCGTGGCATCCAGAGCCACAGATACTTTTCTCACTTCCCGGTTTTGGTATCCCACCTGAAGCCCGGAATTATCCCAGCACTCTGCAAAATGCAGGGGAATCTCCTGTTCCAGCCGGGCAATGATCTGACTGCCTTTCATCTCATTTCTCCTCCGTATCAAAAAGTTCCAGAGCCTTGCGGTTGCGCTCCAGAGCGTGACAAACTTCCTGCCTTCTGCTGCTGGCTCCCTCTCCTCTGGCTTCCTTTAACTGCTGTAAAATATCCTCTTTCACCTGCCGCTCCCACAGCAGATACTGTCTTAAACAAGGATGCTTCTTTTTTAAAAGTACTGGACCGTAATATTCCTCCAGCTCCCCGGCAAGCTTCCTATTCCCGGGCACCACCCGCATCACAGGATAATATTTGCCATCCTCCAGCACCAGATCCTCCTCTTCGATGCGAAAACCCTTCTGCGACAAAAACCGGCGCACTGCAAACAGCTCTGACTGCGGCTGCAGGATTAGTTCTTTTAAAGAGGCTGCCGTCTCCATGCCCTTCTCCAGGATCCGGATGGTCAGCGCGCCTCCCATGCCTGCGATCACCGCCGTGTCCGCCTCCCCTGGTCTCAGCTTTTCCAGACCATCGGAAAGCCTGGTCTCAATCTGCTCCTGAAGCCCCTCGGCCTGAATATGCTCCTTTGCCCTCTCCAGGGGTCCTTTGTTAATATCCATGGCAATTCCATAAGGGATTTTCTTTTCTTTTATCAGATAAATTGGTATGTAACCGTGGTCCGTGCCCACATCGGCCAGCCGGTTTCCCGGCGTCACCAGGCGCGCCACAGCGTATAGTCTCTGTGATAATTCCATAAATTTCTCCATTCATTCCGGCCAAATGGAACTCTGGCCTAACGTAAATTCCTTTCCTCCTGCCTGGTTTGCTTCGATTCTCAGACATTTCTTAGCGCCCTCTTCCTTTAGCTGCCACCATAGATGGGTAAACTTAATCCAAATAGTCTCTCAGTTTCCGGCTTCTGCTGGGATGCCTCAGCTTCTTAAGCGCCTCTGCCTCGATCTGGCGTATCCGCTCTCTGGTCACCTGAAATTCTTCGCCCACTTCCTCCAGCGTGTGTATCTCTCCTCCCTGGAGTCCAAACCGCAGCTCCAGCCCCTTCCGTTCCCGCTCTGTAAGGGTGGAAAGCGCCTCCCAAAGCTGACTTTGCATCATCCGGAAAGCAGTCTCCTCCGAGGGAGATGGAAACAAAAGATCGGGCATAAAATCGCCAAGCTGGGCATCTTCGTCTCCCACCGGGGACTCCAGGGACACAGGATCCATCACCATCTGCAAAATCTCTGTCACCTGATGCTCCTGCATTTCCACTTCTCCTGCCAATTCTGCCGCCGTAGGTTCTCTTCCCAGACTCTGGGCAAGACTGCGGGATGCCTTCCGGATCCGATTCACCGTTTCCACCATATGCACCGGGATCCTTATGGTTCTGCCCTGATCTGCAATGGCCCTGGTGATCGCCTGCCGAATCCACCAGGTGGCATAGGTGCTGAAACGGTTCCCTTTCTCATAATCAAACTTCTCCACTGCCTTCATCAACCCCAGATTGCCTTCCTGAATCAAATCCGACAGCAGCATTCCCCGTCCTGCATAGCGCTTTGCGATACTTACTACCAGCCTGAGATTGGCCTCCGCCAGGCGTTTCGCCGCCTCTGTATCTCCTGCCTTGATGCGGCGGGACAGCTCTTGTTCTTCTTCCTGTGTCAGCAGGGGAACTTTTCCGATTTCTCTTAAATATATATGAACCGGATCTCCATTTAAGAGATGCTCCGGTAAACTTGTTTTTCCTTTTTGCTCCTGGCACAGTTCCAGCTTCTCATTCTCCATAGGGATGCCTCCTTATGGAGTAAGTGTTGCCCTATTCCAGAAAAATATTCAAGCGATCCAACTCCTGAAGCTTTCGCTTTCCCTCCAAAACCCGCTGTAAAGCAGCCAGATCCGTGGTATCCAGATCATCGTCCCTGCGCTTCAATCCAGCCTCCATCACCTTCTTGATGGTCTCTCTCATGGCCTTCTTCAGCTCACTTTCTGATTCCACCCGAACCCCTGTATGAAACAGCTCCGCTGCCTGCCGCTGTTCCTCCGGCTCTGTAAAATGATCAATGATCTTTGCCGGATTTAAGCTGCCTTCCCGAAGCTGGTCAAATAAAAGACCTGCCACCGTCTGATAAAAGGAAGTGGTAAAATCTTCCACCGTAATATACGGCTCAATGGTACGGTAAAATCCTTTGTACTCTGTAAGCCAGGTTAAAAGCATCCGCTGAGACTTTAACAATCCCTCATCCCGCTGTTCCAATCTCCGGCTCCTGGCCACCGGCTCCGGTCTGGCTGGAACTGCTCCCTGCATCAGACAGCGCAGCACCATTTTCCGCAGTCCCTCAAAGCTGGTATGATACCGCTCCGCCACTGCTTCGATGTAATTTTCCCGCTCCACCTCCAGTTCAAAACCTGCAATCTTCTGAGCCACGGCCTTAAAAAAGGAAGTCTTACTCTCCGGATCCTTCATATCATACTGACTTTCCAGAACCGTAAGTTCAAAGAGAAAACTGCTCTGAGCTTCATCCACCCTTTGCTGGAAAGCTTCACAGCCCATATTCTTAATAAATTCATCCGGATCCTTGTAGGGTCTTAGATCCAGCACCCTGGCCGTTACTCCCGCCTCCTTCATCAAGGGGATGGCCCGCAGAGCTGCCCGAATCCCGGCCTCATCGCTGTCATAGCTTAACACTACCTCATCGGTGTATCGCTTTAACAAAGAAGCGTGCTGACTGGTCAGGGCAGTTCCCAGGGAAGCCACTGCATTGGTAAACCCTGCCTGGTGCATGGAGATCACATCCATATATCCCTCACAGACGATCAGCTGTTTTTTCCGAGAGGTTCTGGCAATGTTTAAGCCGTATAGATTCCGGCTCTTATCAAACACCTTTGTTTCCGGGGAATTCAGATATTTGGGCTTTCCATCTCCCATCACACGGCCTCCGAATCCAATAATCCGATTGTTTACATCCATAATGGGGAACATCACCCGATTCCAGAACTTGTCA
>ENA-ORTM01001491-ORTM01001491.1-human-gut-metagenome-genome-assembly--contig:-NODE-1491-length-23945-cov-2.867560_pt1 | contig 23945 bp, 22 predicted proteins | sample MGYA00241909_ERZ509182 | MGnify/ENA primary metagenome ERZ509182 (study PRJEB26280, sample SAMEA2338855) | human gut metagenome | biome: human gut; feature: human-associated habitat; material: faeces...
CTGAAAAAACTGCTGATCTTAGGGCTATGGGGCTTTGGCGTGTTGATTGTTCTATGTGGTATCTGGGGAGCAACAGCCGGAGATATAGAAATGGATGGTCAATTTTTTCTGTCTTTACTTGTTATAACAGTTTTAGTAGTTACGCTATTTCGGAAGATAAAACGTTATATCGGTACACCCTGCCACAGTGTACCAGCACTGAATCAGATCCTTGACAAAAAGCAACTGGAGCAGCTATTGGACGGAGAACATTTTGAAACAATAAAGTTTGAAGATGAGGTTATGAAAAAGTATCTGGAAATTTACCAAAGCCAGAACTGGATGCTGATCGGCGGAAAGCTGCTCTCAAAAAAGCTTGCTCTGTGGGTGACAATGGATGGCTCTAAGAACGACACTTTACTGAAGGTTCTTTATCTCAACGGAAGGACTGCAAAGGCAAAAGTAAATCTGGAAATCAGAGAAAACAGATACGAAGAGTTCACTTCTGTGCTGAAAGACCTGATTGGATATGAAGGAGCTTTGAAGCTGTACGGAAAAGAGGAGCAGCTGGCAGAGAAATTTGCGTCCTGCTTTCCAGAGCAAACTTCCGAACAGGATCGAGTAGCTGCTTTTCTTTCTCAGGATGTTACAGCGATCCGGCAGGACTATATCCAGACCTTTTCTCCTCCTGACTCCAGGAAGAAAAAACGAAACAGGAAGTATTTGTAACTGTTTAGCATCAGTGTACAGGGGGCAATACTCCTCTTGTACACTGATGCTATAGTCATGGAATACATGAGGTAGAATATCTGCCTAACAGCAAATATGGAACGATTGTTGAAGAACCATCTGACGCTATATAATACTACTGGTACTGAAATCAATACGTATGAGGTCACAAGATTATGGTATTTATTTACAGAGGCGCATTTATTATCGGTATTACTTTGCTTGTTCCAGTTATTATTAGATACCTTACTGCAAAAAGTAAGGAAGATCATATGGCTGTTTATATTGTAAAAATGCGCAGCAATATGATGAAACTATTAAAAATAATGACTGTTATCTGTGTTCCCCTGGGAATTATGGCGGCGATTGCATTTTTCGCCTTTCTTTCCTCCAAAGACTGGGAAAATATGTGTTATACAGCAGTAGTGATTTTTGTTAGTATTGCAGATTTTACCATGTGGAACTATTATAAAAATAACATAATTATCGTTTTGAATAATCACAAAATAAAAGTAGTAAAAGGAAGGAAAAGCCGTATTCTCTCAAAAAGTAAAATTACATATAAAAAGATAAATGGCTGCAAAATAAAATTATATTATAATGATAAAAAAATTTTCACAATTACCCGACAGTTTGACAATTTTGAAAATATGGAAATCTGGCTGAACAATAATTTAGAGTAAGGGAAAGGCACCAAAAGAGTGGGCAGATGGGTTCCAAATGGAAACAGGGTTGGAGCTTGTAGAATTCAATTAGGCGATAAAATATTAAAACTTGCTGGAGAAAGGGAATTTCATGAAGGATCACAGAAATCAAATCCAAAATAAAAAAGAACCATTGTCTCATTATGTTATCCGTTCGGAACGCTATCTGGGCTGGCTGTTTGCTTTTTTCGGAATATGCAGCATCGGTTTACTGATTTATAGCATTATCATAGAGGAAGCTTTGTGGGCAATCCTGTTTTTGTTTTTTATTTCCATAGTGATGATAATATAGACAATTCACTGTTTATCGAACAAATGAACCGATTACATATTCCTGTCTGGAGTTATAGTTTTTCTCTCAAAATGAAAAAGAAGTCGAAATAGCGGAAAGATGCTTTAATAGGATTGGTACAATCTGATTTTTATGGAGTTAAATAATATGAAAAAGAAATTGGTTCTCTTTATAATAGTGATTGTCATGGCAGTTTTTATTACAGCGATGATTTCCATTCTGGCCGGACACAAGGGCAATACGGTTAATGTCAAACGTGTAGTTGGTACTTCCGCCTTGTATGATGAAGAACGGATCAATAAGGCATTTGATGCGGTGGAAGATAAATTTGCATCCGATTTTAAAGGCTGTACCTTAACGGAGCTGCGCTATGACAAAGAAGTAGAAAATAAATTTGTTGATGAAATGCAGCAATACAAGACATTACATAGGCGAGATCTTATTATTGTAGTATCCGATTTTGAAACAGACAGGAAATCCCAAGATTTGGGTCTGATCCCGAATGAAACTTACGAAGGATGGAGCTGGAGTCTGGTGCAAACCGATAATGTCCAAGGCTGGGAAGTTGTTGAAGGCGGCTGGGGATATTGATGGTTATGGCAATCTGGCAAAGGAAGTGACAAAATGAGCAACAAACTGATCAAGGCGAAAGATCTGGAAGCGAAAATAATTAGAAAAAAAAGAATTTGGAAGCTTTGTGCGATTTTGCTGGGAGCGTCCATAATCTTATTTTTGTTCATTTGGACGATGGTGGCAATCACCTCTGTAAAATTTAAAAATCAAATGGAGCAGATGGTTCTGGGAAAAGACTATTTTATCGAAGATGTTGTAATTAAGAAAAAGGACACCTATAGCTCTCCCAGTGGAAAATATAGTGTATCTACAAATTATTTCTTTTATTATGATACGGACAAGAAAATGCAGATCCCTGGGAAAATATATGGGGAGTATGAAGTGGGGGACAGCATTCCGGCGTATACTACAGACCATGTTTATTATGATTACGAAAAAGACGGGATTTTGCCCAGAGAAGAATTTCGCAATCATGAACTGATGAAAGCTGCCGGAGTGGTCTGCGGCTGTGTAATCTGTTTGCTGGCGTTATATTTGTTTCTGGAAAAGAAGTGTATGTAAACAAAAGGGGCAGGCTGATGAAAAAAATATTCTGGATTTTGAGCGTTTTTATATTAACAGGTCTGTGTGGCTGTTCCAACCGAAATTTGCCGAGATGGTTTCAATCAGAACAGGACGGTGCAGACCATGTGATGCGTAAAATTGCAGAGGCATGTAATACTCAGGATACCGAAAAGATGATGAAGTTGTTTTCGGAAAGCAGCAAAAAGAAGCTACCTGATTTGGAGGAAGAAATCCGTACACTCTTTCAATATTTGGAGGGAAATCAGATTATAGATTTTCAGGGGGATTGTGCATCTTCTGGTGAAAAGGATCGAGGGAAAGGGCGCATCGAATGGGTTGGAATGTATGAACTATCTGCATCAGACGAGGAGTACTCGATGAACTTCTATATGTATCCAGAGGATGAAGAAAATCCTCAAAATGTAGGAATATATAAAATTGAGATCGCCACAGCAGAGGAAACAGAGAAAGCTGATTTTATGTGGAATTATCCGGAGATAGGCGTTTTTATTGCAGGATAGTCGGAGGCAAAGGGGACAGATGAGACACTATGGAATGGAACATGGAAATGAGACGTATATCACTGCAAATCGCCAGGCGGTTCGATTGGAACCGGATGCGCCAAAAAAGCAACTGGAACCCGACAGTAACCCGCCGGCGGCCGGGAAGAAGTGGCCATGCATTTTGACAGGCTGTATTTCCGTTTTTGTCCCAGTGTTTATATTTGGGATATTGTTCTTTGTCGGTGACCCTTTAGCGCCGCAAAATGCAGCAGCGGCACTGGTTCTTCTTTTGACATGGCTTGGATATGGATTGGTTCTTTTGCTGCATCGTCATACAGAACCAGAGGAGATACAAAAGGCTGTTGTTGTGCTGCGGGAACAGAAACTGGTCACATGGGTTGGGATTTTCTTATGGCTGCTGGGAAATATTTTCCTGTTTATGGCCGTTGCAGTTACGTCAGCAGTTCCTGTTGATGGCACTACGATTTTTCTGGCAGTGCTTGGTGTTCTTGTCACATTCTTTGGTGTGTGGATGCTTTTGGCTGGACGAAATCGCTCTATGTTTGTGTTTCCAGATCATTCTGTTTTGTATATCAGCAGCTTAGGAAGACAAAAGAATCTGTAACCGGGACAGGTTGCATCGGCACGTCTCACAGTCAACCGTTCCATTCAGCTATTGAATGCAAATGGGAAGAAACTGGTTTCTGTAGAGACAAATATGCGTGGGGTATCCAGGCTTGCAGAGTGGATCGAAAGTACGGATTTGGAAGCAGTGCTGACACCTGCCATGGAACGTCAGACAGAAAATCAGGTAAAAGAGGAAAACATACTGCAGTGGAGAGAGGAATACCGTACTCACTGGCATGATCATCTAAAAGTGATCCGTGTGGGCTTGTGGTTTGTTATGACTCTGTATCTTATTGGAGTTATTTTGCCCATTCCGTTATACCTCTTTGCAGATGTAAAGCTTCGTACTGTGATGGCGATTGCCGCCGTATCACCGGTTCCCTTTCTTATTTTTTGTGTTGTATTTGCCCCGGTGCTTATTTATGGAGATCGTCCGAAAAATGCCACGGCAGAATGGAATTCCATGCATATCCGTCTCTCTTTGCCGGTCATGTTTTTACCGGCTCTTGCAATGCTCTGGCAGGTTCATTATATATGGAGCCGGTGGGCAATGCAGCCAAAAGGCAGTGGCGGGATATGGATCATTCAGGGAATGATCATTGCCGTTCCCGTAATTGTTTTATGCCTTTACCGCACACCGAAAGGAAAACGTCTGGAAACAGGATTTTTTATGATATTTGTGGGTATGTCCCTGGGTATGAGTATTTCTTATTGTGCCAATGCGGCCCTTTGCAGGCCAGCCCGCCATTATAAAGCGGTCATTGTTGACAGCCATAAGGAAGATCCAAACACCAGGGGCGATGACAACACATTGACAGTACTTTTGGATGACGGAAGTAAAAACAGGATTTATGTATCTGATACGATTTATGAAAAGGCAATGAGGGGAGAAGCACTGGATGTGTGTCATAGTGAAAGTCCTCTTGGAATGGAAATGCTGAAGATTCATTTGCCGGAGACAAAAAATGATGTTCCTCAATAAAAGTGGATTTATAATGGAGCATAGGAAAAACAACTGTGAGATTCAGGAGCGTGTCCGCCGTAAGGTGCTGGGATAAGAAAGGCCAATCATAACGGAATAAGATGCCATCTTGTTTTGTGTACCCTAAAATGTAAAATTTCAATTCCAACTTATAGAGTTGAAAAATTTCAAAAATGGATAGAACGGCAGTCTTGAAAGCTTTTTTCTATTGTGCTAAAATATACATTTAGTGCCATACATTAGCATCGGAAAGGCTGGTGATGTTATGGGAAAAAACTTAAAAGGTAAGGAATTGGGAAAAGGATTATATCAGAGAAAAGGCGGTCGTTATGAGGCCAGAATTTTCGTTCGTGGTATAGGAAAAATATTTTCAATTTATGGTACAAATTTACAACATGTAAAAAAAGAAAGAAATGCCTATCTTGCTAGTATTTCTCCTGGAATAGCGGAGTATGATCCTGGAATTATGACAGCATTGTTTCCTTGAAGCCTGCAAAAACAGATGCGGTGATTGCTGCACTGATAAGCTGGAAGAAGAACATATGGACGACGAATACGAACAGTATGTTCAAAAATATGGAACAGAAACCTGATTCTGCAAGATTGAGATAAAATTTTAGAGAGAGGTTTTCATACTTGAATATAAATAAAAACACGAACGAGGAAAAAAACTATTGTAAAAATGTGGTCAAAGCCATACCTGGGGCTTCTGAAAGCCGCGTAAACACTGGGATTCCGAGAGATATTCGTGCATTAACACCAATGATGCAGAAGTACATAGAAACAAAGGAACAGTACAAGGACTGCATTCTTTTTTACCGGTTGGGTGACTTTTATGAAATGTTTTTTGAAGATGCCATTACCGCCTCCAGAGAATTAGAAATTACGCTTACAGGAAAGGACTGTGGACTTGAGGAAAGAGCTCCCATGTGCGGAGTTCCTTTTCATGCAGTGGACAATTATCTCACAAGGCTGGTGGCAAAAGGATATAAGGTGGCCATCTGCGAGCAGGTGGAGGATCCTAAACAGGCCAAAGGACTGGTAAAGCGGGAGGTGATCCGCATTGTGACGCCGGGGACCAATCTGAATACCCAGGCTCTGGATGCCACAAAAAATAATTATCTGATGAGCATTGTCTGTATGTCCGACCGTTTCGGCGTCTCGGTAGTAGATATCACCACAGGAGATTATTTTGTGACAGAGGTGGATCATGAACGGAAGCTGATGGATGAGATCATTCGGTACAGTCCTGCGGAGATTATCTGTAATCAGTCTTTTGAAGTTTGCGGAGTGGACCTGGAGGATATTAAGGGAAGGCTGGGCATCTCTGTTTTTACTATGGAGGGCTGGTACTTTGACGATGCCCTGTGCGAGCGGGCATTGAAGGAGCATTTTCATGTTTCCTCCCTGGCAGGTCTGGGACTGGGAGATTTTAACTGCGGCTGTATTGCAGCCGGCTCTCTTTTGCAGTATTTGAAGGAGACCCAGAAGACTGATCTGTCCAACCTTACCTCCATCACCCCCTACCGTTCTGGCCGTTTCATGATCCTGGACGGTACCACCAGAAGGAATCTGGAGCTTTGCGAAACCTTAAGGGAAAAGCAGAAGAGAGGATCCCTCTTGTGGGTGCTGGATAAAACAAAGACAGCCATGGGAGCCAGAATGCTTCGCAGCTTTATTGAGCAGCCTTTGGTGGATCCAGAGGAGATCAACCGGAGGCTGGGAGCCATTGAGGAATTAAATCAAAACGCCATTGTACGGGAAGAACTGCGGGAATATTTAAATCCTGTGTATGATCTGGAACGCCTTATCAGCCGCATCAGTTACAAATCCGCCAATCCCAGGGATCTGATTGCCTTTAAATCTTCCCTGTCCATGATTCCTCCCATCAAATATATTCTGGGAAGCCTGGAGACACCGCTGCTTGGTCAGCTTCATGAGGAGCTGGACGAACTGCAGGATCTTTATGACCTCATTGACCGGGCTATCATGGATGAGCCTCCCATCAGCATCCGAGAAGGCAATTTTATCAAAGAGGGGTACAATGAGGAGGTGGATCGGCTGCGGGGCGCCAAGACAGACGGCAAAATCTGGCTGGCAGAACTGGAGGCAAAGGAGCGGGAAAAGACAGGAATCAAAAATCTGAAGATCAAGTACAACAAGGTCTTTGGATATTATCTGGAGGTGACCAATTCCTTTAAGGATATGGTACCGGATTACTATACCAGAAAGCAGACCCTTACCAACGCGGAGCGTTACATCACTCCGGAGCTGAAGGAAATGGAGGATGTGATTCTGGGAGCGGAGGACAAACTGTTTTCTCTGGAGTACCATCTCTTCTGCGAGGTGCGGGAACAGATCGGAGAGAATATTCTTCGGATCCAGAAAACAGCCAGAGCGCTGGCTGGTATCGACGTGTTTGCCTCCCTGGCTTTTGTGGCGGAACGGAACAACTATGTGCGTCCTGTAATCAATACCAGAGGCGTGATTGATATTAAAAACGGCCGCCATCCGGTGGTGGAACAGATGATCACCAACGATATGTTTATTCCTAATGATACGTACCTGGACAATCATAAAAACAGGATCTCTATTATTACGGGCCCCAATATGGCGGGAAAATCCACCTATATGCGCCAGTCTGCCCTGATTGTGCTGATGGCTCAGATTGGCAGTTTTGTCCCTGCGGACAGTGCAAAGATTGGAGTGGTGGATCGGATCTTTACCAGAGTAGGGGCTTCCGATGATCTGGCCAGCGGTCAGAGCACCTTTATGGTGGAGATGACAGAGGTGGCCAACATCTTAAGGAATGCCACAAAGGACAGCCTGTTGATCTTAGATGAGATTGGGCGGGGGACCAGTACCTTTGATGGCCTGAGCATTGCCTGGGCCGTGGTGGAGCACATCAGCAATCCCAAGCTACTGGGAGCCAAAACTTTGTTTGCCACCCATTATCATGAACTGACGGAGCTGGAGGGAAAGCTCTCCAGCGTAAATAATTACTGTATTGCAGTCAAGGAAAAGGGGGATGACATTGTCTTTTTAAGGAAGATCATAAAAGGCGGTGCAGACAAAAGCTATGGCATCCAGGTGGCCAAGCTGGCAGGAGTTCCGGACAGTGTGATTGAGCGGGCCAAGGTTCTGGTGGAGGAACTGACCAATGCGGATATCACAGAAAAGGTTCAGGAAATTTCTGCTGAACAGGGCAGAAAAACAAAACCAAAGAAGTACGATCAGGTGGATATGGATCAGATGTCTCTGCTGGATACGGTGAAAGATGAAGATGTGTTAAAAGAACTGCAGGAGATCGATGTGGGAAATCTCACTCCCATTGATGCGCTCAATACCATTTACCGTCTGCAGAGCAAGCTGAGAAACCGCTGGCAGGCATAGGAAGTTGGTGTTTTATGAATCAGATACAGTTATTGTCAGAAGATACCATTGATAAGATTGCAGCCGGAGAGGTGATTGAACGTCCTGCCTCTGTGGTCAAGGAGCTGGTGGAAAATGCCATTGACGCAGGTGCTGGGGCAGTTACTGTGGAGATCAAGGAAGGTGGTCTCTCGCTGATCCGCATTACAGATAACGGGGAGGGAATCCCTAAGGAACAGATTCCCACGGCCTTTCTCCGTCATGCCACCAGCAAGATCACAAAGGTGGAGGATCTTTTGCACATCGGTTCGCTCGGCTTTCGCGGAGAGGCTTTATCCAGCATTGCCGCGGTGTGTCAGGTGGAGCTGATCACCAAGACTGCAGGCAGCTTAACGGGAAGCCGGTATGTGATCGAGGGAAGCAGAGAAAAAAGCATGGAAGAGATCGGGGCTCCGGAGGGCAGTACCTTTCTGGTAAGAAATATCTTTTACAATACTCCGGCCAGAAAAAAATTCTTAAAATCGTCGGTGACAGAGGCTGGTTATGTCAGTGACCTGATGGAGCATCTGGCTTTGTCCCATCCGGAGGTTTCCTTTAAATTTATAAACAACGGACAGACAAAGCTTCATACTTCCGGAAACTGCAATTTAAAGGATATTATCTACAATATTTACGGCCGGGAGATTGCTTCCAATCTGGTTGAGATCAACCAGGAGGCCCAGGGTATTTCTATTACCGGTTTTATCGGCAAGCCGCTGATCTCCAGGGGCAACCGAAATTTCGAAAATTATTTTGTCAATGGAAGATATGTGAAAAGCAGTATCCTTTCCAAAGCCATTGAGGAGGGGTATAAAACCTTCCTGATGCAGCACCGGTATCCATTCACTGTGCTTCGGATACAGATAGATGGAGCTCTGCTGGATGTCAACGTCCATCCCACCAAAATGGAGCTGCGGTTTGCCGATAACGAGGGAATGTATCGTCTGCTGTGTGAAACGGTAAGGGATGCCCTGACCAGCAAAGACTTAATTCCCAAGGTGGGGTTTGGCCGGGAGGAAACTTCCGGAGAAAATTTCAGAGAAAAAAAGGGCGGAGAAGCTCAGCGAGAAAGCGCCCAGACAGCAGCGAAAAAGGCCTCCTACCCGGAGCCTTTTGAGAAAGTCCGAAGAAGTCTGCTGGCAGAGTCCCAAAGTCCTTATCAGCCTAAATACAGTGAACGATTACACAATATTTTGGCTGCGGAGGTAAAACCCTTAGGGGAAAGCAGAGGCAAAGCGGTAGAAACCGGCAATGGGCTGCTGCCCTTTAAACGGGCAGGTTCCCAGGCTTCGGAAGTGAGAAAAGAGACGGAAGCGCTTCGGGACTTAAAGTCCGTCTTTTCCAGGGAGAGCGCAGAAAGCTTAGACATCCATGACCGGAAGGATGAAGAGATGGCAACAAAGGATGGGGAGATGGCGGGTGAAAAGGAGGCTCCTATTCACAGGCAGGAGCCGGAGACAAAAGGGGAACCGCAGATCAGTAAGATCGCCCAACCAGAGCCGATGGCAAATCAAAGGGGCAACCAGGCAAAACAGCTGGAGCTGTTTGACAGAAAGCTTCTGTCCAAGGACAGTGTGCCGGAGCATAAATTGATCGGCCAGGTGTTCGATACCTACTGGCTTGTGCAGTTTCAGGATCGTTTATATATCATTGATCAGCATGCTGCCCATGAAAAGGTGATGTATGAGCGGCTGACAAAAAGTCTTAAGAACCGGGAGTTTACCACCCAGCGGGTAAGTCCCCCCATTATTTTAAGTTTGTCCATGCAGGAGGAAAATCTGCTGCACAAATATGAAAAAATCTTTCGGGAGATTGGATTTGAAATCGAACACTTTGGCGGAAAAGAATATTCGATCTGCGGAGTGCCGGATAATCTTTTTGGCCTTACAGACCGGGAGCTGTTTCTGGAGATGCTGGACAGCCTCTCTGACCATAGCGGACAGCCTACCCCGGAAACCTTAAATGAAAAACTGGCCTCCATGGCCTGCAAAAGCGCAGTTAAGGGAAACAGCCGGCTTTCGGTATCTGAGGCGAACGCTCTGATACAGGAACTGCTAACGCTGGAAAATCCCTACACCTGTCCCCATGGCCGCCCCACCATTATCTCCATGTCCAGATATGATCTGGAGAAAAAGTTTAAGCGGATTGTATGATTTGGGAGGAAGGTATGAAACCACTGATTATTTTAACCGGTCCCACTGCGGTGGGAAAAACTGCTCTGTCCCTGGATCTTGCCAGGGCAGTGGGCGGAGAGATCATTTCGGCTGATTCCATGCAGGTATACAAGGGCATGGATATTGGATCCGCCAAGATTACCAGGGAACAGAGGCAGGGGATTCCGCATTTTCTCATTGATGAACTGGAGCCGGAGGAGCCCTTTCATGTGGTGCAGTTTCAGAAACTGTCGAAGAACTACATGGAAGAGATCTGGAGCAGGGGACATATTCCCATTCTTACAGGAGGCACGGGTTTTTACATTCAGGCGGTACTCTACGATATTGATTTCACGGAAAATCAGGGGGATGAAAGGTATCGAAAGAGGCTGGAAGCGCTGGCGGAAGAAAAGGGCGCCGATTATCTTCATCAGGAACTGAGGCGGGTAGACCCCAGTGCAGCCGAAGCGATCCATGCCAACAATGTAAAGCGGGTGATCCGGGCTTTGGAATTTTACCATGAAACAGGGACACCTATTTCCAAGCATAATCAGGAGGAACATCAGAAAGTATCCCCCTACCGTTTCGCTTACTTTGTGCTGAACGATGACCGGCAGGCGCTCTATGATCGCATTGACAAGCGAGTGGATCAGATGATGCAGCTGGGACTGGTGGATGAGGTGCGCCGTCTGAAAGACAGGGGCTGCGTTAGAGGAATGGTTTCCATGCAGGGCCTTGGATACAAAGAAATTTTGGATTATTTGGAGGGCGCATGCAGCCTGGAAGAGGCTGTCTACCGCATTAAGCGGGATACCAGACATTTTGCTAAGCGCCAGCTCACCTGGTTTAAGCGAGAACGGGATGTGCTTTGGGTGCAGAAGGATGCCTTTGACAGAAAGGAGGAGGCAATCCTTGCCTATATGATGGAACAGCTTCAAAATAAGGGGATCATCGCTTATTCATGAAAAATGCTTTCTCTAAAGAGGAAGCAATGGATACGATATCCAGGCAGCGAGAAAAAGCAATTCATACAGAAAAAATACTGGATTTAGCAGGAAAAGAAAAAACACAGCAATTAACAGGCAACGAGAAAGTTATTATAAAGTCACTATAAAGGAAGTCAGACCATGAATTTGGAAAACAAAGAAACTACAAATCGATTCGGCAGCAGAGAACAAAGCCGGGAATATGAGAGAGAAAATACCGCCACTGCATCCATGTATCAGGCCATGGGCATCTCTCCTGAAATCTATGCGTATGGAAAAAAAACAGAGGAAAAGTTAAGGGAACGTTTTCGTCAGATTGATGAGACGGCAGAGTACAACCAGCTGAAGGTGGTAGCAGCCATGCAGAAAAACCGGATCAGCGCAGAGCATTTTAACGGTAGCAGCGGATATGGGTACAATGATATTGGAAGAGATGATCTGGAGAAGGTTTATGCAGATACCTTTCATACAGAGTCCGCCCTGGTGCGTCCTCAGATTGCCTGCGGCACCCACGCTCTGGCCGTGGCGCTGGCCGGAAATTTGCGGCCCGGAGATGAGATGCTTTCTGTCAGCGGCAAACCCTATGACACGCTGGAGGAGGTCATCGGTATCCGCCCTTCCAACGGCTCTCTGGCTGAGTACGGGGTGAGCTACGGTCAGGTGGAACTGCTACCGGATGGCTCCTTTGACCTGGAAGGGATCAAAAAAGCCATCACTCCCAGGACAAAACTGGTGGAGATCCAGCGTTCTAAGGGTTACCTTACAAGACCCACCCTGTCGGTGGAAGCTATTGGAGAGGCCATTTCCTTTATTCACAGGATCAATCCTCACATTATCTGCATGGTAGATAACTGCTACGGCGAATTTGTGGAGCGGATAGAGCCCTCCGATGTGGGGGCAGACCTGGTGGTAGGCTCTCTGATCAAAAATCCAGGAGGCGGACTGGCGCCAATCGGCGGATACATTGCCGGAAAAGAAGCTTATGTGGAAAATGCGGCTTACCGCCTTACTTCTCCCGGACTTGGCAAGGAGGTAGGAGCCTCCCTGGGGGTAAACAGAGCCTTCTATCAGGGCTTTTTTATGGCTCCCACCGTGACTGCAGGCGCATTAAAGAGCGCAATTTTTGCTGCCAACCTGTATGAACAGCTGGGATTCCGAGTGATACCAAACGGAGCAGAAAGCCGTCATGATATTATTCAGGCTATTGAATTCGGTTTTCCCGAGGGCGTAATCGAATTCTGTAAAGGAATCCAGGCAGCAGCTCCCGTAGACAGCTATGTGACTCCGGAACCCTGGGCTATGCCGGGCTATGACAGCGATGTGATTATGGCAGCAGGAGCTTTTGTGCAGGGTTCTTCCATTGAGCTGAGCGCTGACGGTCCCATCAAGCCTCCCTACGCAGTCTATTTTCAGGGTGGACTTACCTGGGAGCACGGTAAATTTGGAATATTAATGTCACTGCAAAAATTGTACGAGAAAAAACTGGTGAAACTGATATGAAACGAATCATAGTGGCGGGCTGCGGGCCTGCCGGCATGATGGCTGCCCTCGCTGCAGCAAAAGAAGGAGCGTCTGTCACCATACTGGAGGCAATGGAGAAGCCCGGGAAAAAACTTCTGATGACAGGAAACGGCCGATGCAATCTTACCAATATGGATCCGGAGCTTCCCACACGGTATTTCAGCGCTATGGAGTATGAAGCTCAGGGGACGGAGGAAAGAAGGGAAACGGTCTCATTTGCGGGCCGTGTTTTCCGTCGTTTTTCCGTTGAGAACACCCTGGATTTTTTTCATTCCATAGGACTTTTGACTGCCGAAAAGAACGGCTGTGTGTATCCCTACACCAACCAGGCCTCCAGCGTGCTGGAGCTGCTGTTGACAGAATTAAAACGATACAAAGTAAAATTAAAATTTTCTGAAAAGATTACAAGAATTGAGCGGGATCTTGGAGGATGGAAGGTGGGTACTACAGGCTGGACCTATCCTTGTGATCATCTGATTCTTTGCTGCGGTTCCAGGGCGGTTCCGGTTACCGGTTCTGATGGCAGCGGCTACCGCCTGGCTGCCTCTGTTGGTCATGTATCCATTCCTCCCCTTCCTGCCCTCACCGGACTGATCTGCAGAGGCAATTTTTTCCAGGCCTGCAGTGGAGTCCGCTGTCACGCGCAGGTGACCCTTCTGGTTGCCAGAACTGCCCATGCCGGAGAGGAGTACGGGGAGGCTTCCAAAGTTCCTTCTGCCAAGTGGCTTCCGGTGGGAAGCGAGATTGGAGAACTCCAGTGGACAGAAAACGGCATCTCGGGAATTGTAGTATTCCAGCTGAGCCGTTTTGCCGCCCTTGCCCTGAACCACCGGGAAAAGGTGAAGGCAGTTCTGGATTTTCTTCCGGAGTTGTCGGAACAGGAACTGTATGGCTATTTGCAGCAGATTACAGCCCTTCACAGCCAGGCTATGCTGGGAGAGGCCTTATCCGGTCTGCTGCCCAAAAAGCTTCTGGAGGTTCTGCTGGGACAGCTTCGCATAAAGCCCACCAGTCCTGCAGGAGATTTTGGAGAAGTGCACTGTTCCAATCTGGTGCACGCTATGAAAAGTTTTTCTCTTTCCGTCATCGGAACCAGAGATTTTGACCAATGTCAGGTTTGCTCCGGTGGCATCCCCCTAAGCCAGGTGGATCCTGCCACCATGATCTCCAGGCAGATTCCGACCCTCTCCTTTGCAGGAGAGATCCTGGATATGGACGGCCCCTGCGGCGGATACAATCTTCAGTGGGCCTGGTCCAGCGGCTATGTTGCCGGCCGGGCTGCTGCCAGAGAGCAGGAATAATCGTTAGCGGATTGTTTGATACAATTATTTTTTACAGAAGGGATCAACCTCTATGCTTCGTATCCAGCAAATTAAATTACCACCAGATCACAAAGAAGAGGACTTAAAAAATGCAGTGAGAAAACTGCTGCGGCTGCCCAAAGGACAGCCTTTTTCCTATGAAATTATCCGTCAGTCCATTGATGCCAGAAAAAAACCAGAGCTTTTTTTGGTCTACACGGTAGATGTATGCTGCGAGGGTGAAAAAAAGCTTTTAAAGGCAACGAGAAACAGGAATATTTCCCGGGTAGAAAAAAAGAAATATCATTTTCCAGAAATAAAGGGAAGTTTGCCCTTAACGCAGCGGCCTGTGATTGTTGGTATGGGGCCTGCGGGGCTGTTCTGCGCTTTGATGCTGGCAAGATCAGGCTTCCGTCCCATCCTGCTGGAAAGAGGTGAGCCGGTGGAGGCCAGACTTTGTCAGGTGGAGCATTTTTGGCGCACCGGAACGCTGAATCCGGAGTCTAATGTGCAGTTTGGAGAGGGAGGAGCAGGAACCTTCTCGGACGGAAAGCTGAACACCATGGTAAAGGATCCCAATGGTAAGATTCGGTTTGTGCTGGAAACTTTTGTGAAGGCAGGGGCAGATCCCGAAATTCTTTACAGCTATAAGCCTCACATCGGCACGGACCGACTGATTCACGTGGTGGCCAGACTGAGGGAGGAAATTCTGTCTCTGGGGGGAACTGTATATTTTAACACACGGCTTGCAGATATCCTTCCACAAAAAGACGGGACCTATGAGCTGAATGCAATCAAAGAAGAACAGCCATTCACTCTGAAAACCTCCCTCCTTGTGCTGGCCATAGGACACAGTGCCAGAGACACATTTGAGATGTTAAAGGAACGTGGTTTTGCCATGGAGCCAAAGGCTTTTGCAGTGGGAGTGCGGGTAGAACATCCCCAGAAAATGATCAATGCTTCCATGTACGGAACGCAATGTACCTATCAGATGCCGCCTTCTCCTTACAAGCTGACCCATCGGTTGGAGAACGGAAGAGGAGTGTACTCTTTTTGTATGTGTCCCGGTGGCTATGTGGTAAACGCTTCGTCTCAGGAGGGAATGTTGGCGGTCAACGGCATGAGCTATCAGGACCGGGGAAGCAAAAATGCCAACAGCGCGATTGTGGTAACCGTGACTCCCGAGGACTTTGGAGACGGGGATGTGCTCGCGGGAATCCGATATCAGCAAAAGCTGGAAAAGAGAGCGTTTCAGGCCGGGCAGGGGCGGATTCCGGTGCAGAGATTTGCTGATTTCAAGGCGGGAATTCCAAGTCTTTCTCTTGGAAGCATAGCGCCCCAGATGAAAGGAGCGTATATTCCGGCTAATGTGCGGCAGATTTTTCCAGAGGAGATTGCTTCCTCCATTGAACAGGGCATCACCGCCTTCGATAAAAAAATTCATGGTTTTGCGAATCCGGACACTTTGATTTCCGGTGTGGAGAGCCGCACCTCCTCCCCGGTGAGGATTTTGCGGGATGAGAGGCTGGTTTCTAACTTTTTCGGCATCTATCCCTGCGGGGAGGGAGCCGGATATGCAGGGGGCATCACCTCCGCAGCGCTGGATGGAATCCGGGTAGCAGAGGCCATCGCCTCAAAATTTAGCATTGACTTTCTTCAGAAATAATGAAATAATAATAGCATTCGGGGAAAGAGCGTTAAGGTAAAAGCTTTGGAGAAGAAAAAAATCGCTATTCCAAAAGTGTCTGCGTTTCATGGAACTATGAAAGATCTTCCAAAACAGGAGATGCCTTACGAAAAATGCTGGCAGGCAGGCGCCGGCAGTTTGACAGATGCGGAACTTCTGTCCGTGATTTTGAGGACAGGCTCAAAGGGTGAGCCTGCCATTGAACTGTCCAGAAACATATTATCCCAGGCAAAAGGCAATGGTCTGCTGGGAATTTATCATATGTCCCTGGCTGAACTGATGGGAATCAGAGGAGTCGGCCGGGTAAAAGCCGTTCAGTTAAAGTGCATTGCGGAGCTGTCCCGTAGGATTGCCAAGACACAGGCAGCCCGCAGTGTAAATTTCACAGATCCTGAGACGGTGGCGGAATATTATATGGAAGATTTTCGCCATGAAGAACAGGAAAAGCTTCTGATCATCATGCTCAACTGCAAGGGAGGACTTCTGGGGGAGGAAGTAGTCTCCAAGGGCACGGTGAACGGCACCATGATCTCTCCCAGGGAGATTTTTCTTAGTGCAATGAAATTTCAGGCAGTGTCCATCATCCTGCTGCACAACCATCCCAGCGGAGATCCCACTCCCAGTGAGGAGGATTTTCTCCTGACGAAACGAGTGAGGGAGAGCGGAGAGCTTCTTGGCATCCCGCTGCTGGATCATATTATTATAGGGGATCAACAGGCAGTCAGTTTTCGGCAGCAAGGCTGGATCTGACGCCGATTAGGGGATATAGATTATGATATTTCACAATATTTGCGGAATTGATTTAGGCACAGATACCATCAAGATCAGAGATAAACACAATAAAAAATTTATGGACTGCAAAAATATGATTGCGGTCCGAAATCAAAATCAGATCATTGCTATCGGCGATGAGGCTTTTGAAATGTACGAAAAAAATCCGGTAAACGTGGAGGTTTCCTGCCCCATGATCAACGGTGTCATCGCCAGCGCCACCAACATGGAGCTGGTGCTTTCTCATATTCTGAAACGCTTCACTTCCTTCACCCAAACTACCTCCGATATCTGTATGGCTTCTCCTACCAACGTAACGCCGGTAGAACAAAGGGCCTTCTTTAATGTGCTGAGCGGTACGATTCATGCCAGCCGGATCCGGCTGGTGGACAAAGGCATTGCGGATGCTGTGAGCATTGGACTTCCGGTGCTTTCCCCTCAGGGCCATATGATTGTAAACATCGGTGCAGACACCACAGAGATCTCTGTGATTGCCAACGGAAATGTGCTTCTGGGACAGACTCTGAAACTGGGAGGCAGAAAACTGGATGAAGACATTGCCACTATGGTGCGGAGAAAATTCAACATCAATATCGGCATGAGGACGGCGGAACGGCTGAAAAACAATCTGGCATTTATGATCAATGGGCCAAGGCTGGAGCAGAAGGTATTCGGTATTCATACCTTATCCGGTCTCCCTAAGTCCGATATGATTCCGTCTCTTGCAGTGAGCGTGGCTATCATTGATACCATTGATCAGATTATTCAGAATATTAAATCCATCTACAGCCGGACACCACCTCAGATTATGCAGGATATTGCAGGGGAGGGAATCTTCCTCACAGGAGGAGTCTCTATGATTCTGAATTTGCCTATTTACATACAAAAAGAAATCGGACTGCCTATTTACCATATTCAGGATCCGAAAAACAGCACGGTCAGAGGGCTGGTGGACATTCTGAACAACAAGGAACTGAAAATTTTGACTCATTCACCCAAGCTGTAAGAAAGCAGGAATTACCTATGAGAAGAAAAAAGAATCAACAATCCCAAAGCAAGATTTGGCTGATCGTCCTAAGCGCGGTCTGCCTGTGCCTGATCGGCGTTTCCTTCCTGGAAAATTCCGTCACTAGTCCCATACGCCAGGCTACCGGTATGGTGATCTCACCGATACAGAAGGGAATCAATAACCTGGGAAACTGGTTTTCAGGGCTTACGGCAAATATATCCGATGCGGCTGCCCTGAAGGCAGAAAATGAACTGCTGCAGGAGAAGGTGGACACGCTCACAGCAGAGAACAGTCAGCTGGTGCTGGATAAGGAGGAGCTTACCAGGCTCCGGGAGCTTTTTGACCTGAGCGGGCAGTATGCGGATTATGACCAGGTAGGCGCCAGGGTGATTTCCAAGGACAGCGGAAACTGGTTTGACAGCTTTACCATTGACAAAGGAAGCAATGACGGCATCCAGATTGATGCGAATGTAATCGCAGGGGGAGGCCTTGTGGGGATTGTGACAGAGGTGGGGCCCAACTGGGCCACTGTCCGTTCTATCATTGATGACAACAGCAATGTGAGCGCCATGGTCTCCACCACCTCCGACAACTGCATTATTGCAGGCAATCTCCAGCTCATTGACGAGGGAGCTCTGAATCTGGTGAAGCTCACAGATGAGAATAACAAAGTGCATGTGGGAGACAAGGTGGTAACTTCCAATATCAGTGAAAAATATCTTCCTGGTATCCTGATCGGCTATATCAGTGAGCTGAACAATGACGCCAATAACCTTACCAAATCCGGCAAGATTACTCCTGTGGTGGACTTTAAGCATCTTCAGGAGGTGCTGGTGATTTTACAGTTAAAGGACTATGTAGCCAGCCCTGCAGATACGCTGGATGAGACGGAAGCAGTGAATGACCTGACTGAGGCTACTGAGACAGAGAACGAATCAGAGACTTCCCAGCCCATGACTGCTCCCACAGCCCAATAAGGAGGAATACCTTACTTATGAAACGAAAAATTGCCATGGCAGCATTGATTATTTTTTCCACGCTGCTGCAGTGCAGCGCTTTTCAGCTGATTGAGATTGCCTCCATCAAGCCCAACCTGCTGCTGATCCTTACCGTGTCTTTCGGGCTGATGCGGGGAAAGAAAAGCGGCCTTACCACTGGATTTTTCTGCGGTCTGTGCTGCGATCTGTTTTTTGAGAGCATTATCGGATTCCAGGCTCTGGTTTATATGTGGATCGGATACTTTGCAGGGTATTTTTATCGTATCTTTTATGATGACGATATCAAAACCCCCCTGCTTCTGATCTCCGCCGCAGATCTGGTATATGGGATCTCTCAGTATGTTTTTACTTTCCTCCTGCGGGGAAGAATTCATTTTTTCTTTTATCTTGGAAGAATCATTATTCCGGAAATTCTTTATACCATGCTTCTGACCATCGTTACCTACCGTTTGATCTACTTTATCAACCAGAAACTTTCCAAGACAGACAAAAGGAGTGTTGACAGCCTTGTTTAATTCAATGAAAAGCAATCTGCCAAAGGGGATAAAGTCCAGGATCCTGATCCTGGTGGTGGTATTTGCCCTCATGGCATCGTTACTGGTCTACCGTCTGTTTTCCCTGCAGATCATTCACGGGGAAAGCTACCTCAATGACTTTGCCTTGTCCATCAAAAAAGAGCGGGTATTGAACAGCACCCGTGGTGCGATCTATGACTGCAACGGCAAGGTTCTGGCCTATAACCGGCTGGCCTACTCTGTGACCATAGAAGATAACGGTTCTTACGAAAATACCTTTGAACAGAATCTTACTCTGAACGGGATCCTGTACCGGACGATCCAGATCATTGAAAGCCATGGAGACGCCATTGTAGATGAATTTCATGTGGAGCTGGATGAAAACGGAGAGTATGTTTACAATGTCACAGGCTTTACGCTCAGCCGTTTTAAGGCGGATATTTTCGGAAAACCCTACATTGATGCCCCCAGCGATGATTTAAAAACCCAGGCCCTGACGGAGGAGGAGAAGGCCATCGAGGCGCCTGCTCTGATAGAGCTTTTATGCAGTGATGAATATTATGGAATTCTGGATCCCAGGATTACTCCTGAGGACCGGGCAAGGCACGGGCTTCCAGATACTTTTACAAAAGAGGAGATTCTTCAGCTGGCTTATCTGCGCAGCAGTTTGGCTTCCAACAGTTATCAGCGTTATAACTCTACAGTGATCGCCAAAGATGTGTGCGAAGAGACTGTATCCCAGATTATGGAAAATACGGCTGTTCTTACAGGCGTGGATATTTCGGAGGATTATCTGCGGGTGTACAATGACGCAGAATATTTTGCACCCATTATCGGTTACACGGGACAGGTGTCTGCCGAGGAGCTGGAGGAACTGAAAAAAGAAGATGACAGCTACACAGCCAATGACATTGTAGGTAAGGTGGGGATGGAGAAAGTGATGGAGACCACCCTGCAGGGCGATAAGGGATCTGAGACCATCTATGTGGACAACCTGGGCAGAACTTTAAGCGTGGAAGAGCGAATCGAGCCCCAGGCAGGCAATTCCCTTCATCTGACTCTGGACAGCGACCTGCAGCGCATTGGATACCATTTGTTGGAACAGTATATTGCAGGTATCCTCTGGTCCAATATTGTGGATACAGAATACTTTGATGCCGAATCAGCCCAGTCTGCGGATGAAGTTATTACGCCGGTTTACGATGTGTATTACTCCCTTTTTGAGAACAATGTGCTGGATGTGGAACACTTATCCACTCCCGATGCCTCAGCCAATGAGCAGTTTGTCTATCAGGCCTTTTTGACCAAGGCGGATGCGATTTTCAGTGAGATCCGCAACCAGCTGACCACCGCGTCTCCTATGCCTTACAAGGATTTGACGGAGGAGATGAAAGCCTATCAGTCCTACATTGTCAATACCATGCTGGTGGAGACCGGTATTTTAAATGAAGATGCCATTGATGAATCGGATCTTACCTGGAAGGCATGGAGCCAGGAGGAAACCATCAGTCTTCAGGAGTTTTTAACTTATGCCATCTCCAAAAACTGGATTGATATCAACGGTATTGTTCCGGATGCTTCTTATCTGGATTCAAACGAGATTTACAACACGCTGTCAGATTATATTGCGGACTATCTTTACGATGATACCAACTTCTGTAAGCGGGTGTTCCGCTACATGCTAAAAGAGGGAGAATTAAGCGGGGCCAATGTCTGCCTTCTGCTTTTTGACCAGGGAGTTCTTGAGATGGATACAGAAGAGTATAACGGACTTTCCGACGGAACCATTACTGCCTACAATTTTATTCGGGAGAAGATCAAAAATCTGGAGATCACTCCTGCGCAGTTGGCTCTTCGTCCCTGTTCCGGAGCTTTGGTGATTACAGATCCCAACACCGGAGATGTGAAAGCCTGTGTTACCTATCCGGGTTATGATAACAACCGGCTGGTCAATGACATGGACAACGAGTATTATTATAAGCTGTCCATCGACCTGTCCTCCCCCTTCTACAGCAGGGCAACCCAGGAGTCCATTGCTCCTGGTTCCACCTTTAAGCTGGTATCTGCCACTGCGGGAGTGATGGAGGAACAGGTTTCCATCTGGGAAACCATCAACTGTGTGGGTAAATTTACGGATACCAGTAATCCGATTAACTGCTGGGTGTATTCGGAACGCTTAAAAGGCGGATCCCATGGCCCGCTCACCCTGTCCCAGGCCATCACCAAATCCTGCAACTATTATTTCAATACCATTGGTCTGCGGCTGAGCATGATGGACAGTGTGGAATACGATGATGCCGCGGGAACGGCAGTTTTGCAGAAATATGCTGCCATGTACGGATTTGATGATACCTCTGGTGTGGAAGTGCCGGAGACACCGCCTCACATGGCCACCAGTGACCCGCTGCGTGCCGCCATGGGACAGAGTGACAGTGCCTACACGGTAACCCAGCTGGCCAGGTACTGCAATGTACTGGCCAACAGCGGAACCTGCTACGATCTGACACTGATTGACCGGGTGACAGATTCGGACAACAACACCATTGATGACAATGATCCGGTGGTTCACAGTACCGTGGATCTTCCCGGAGAGCTGTGGGATGCCATCCATCAGGGTATGAGAGGCGTGGTACAGGAAAGTTCTGCCTTTGCCAATTACAGCGGAGTAGCCATTGCCGGAAAGACCGGTACTGCCCAGGAGCGTACCGACCGGCCCAACCATGCGGCTTTCATCGGCTATGCCCCCTATGAGGATCCCCAGATGTGCATTGCCGTCCGGGTGGCCAATGGCTATTCTTCCGGCAACGCCGCCAAGATTGCCAGGGATATGATCACCTATTACTTTGACCGCACCACAGAGAATTCTCTGATCACCGGTCAGGCCATTGAAGTTTCCGCCGGTAATGAGCGAAGAGACTAACTGGAATGAGAGATGGAGTGCTATGAACCGAAATTCTGTGATTATTAAAAGCAATGCTTACGGACTGATTCTGATCCTGGATCCGGATCTTCCTTTTGAAGAGCTTCTTCAGGATGTGGCCGCTAAATTTAAGGAATCCGCTAAATTTTTCAAGAACGCCCAGATGGCCCTGACTTTCCGGGGCCGGGTGCTTACCAGAGAGCAGGAGCGGCAGCTGGTGTATGCAATTACGGAAAATTCTTCCCTCCACATCGTATGTCTTGTGGACGAGCGGAAGGAGGCAGAGGAATTCTATAAGGAAGCTATCACCCGTTCCCTGGAGCAGGATACGGAAAATCAGGGGCAGTTTTTCCGCGGAAGTCTCCGTTCCGGGCAGGTGCTGGAGACAGAGCACAGCATTATCATACTGGGGGATGTAAATCCCGGTGCAAAGGTAGTGTCCAGAGGCAATATCATTGTACTTGGCTGCTGCATGGGAAACCTTTATGCAGGAGCCTCCGGCAATCTTAACTGTTTCGCAGCGGCCTTGATCTTAAAGCCAAAACAGCTGCGCATCGCAGACAAGACGGTGATGAGCGCCATCACCAAGCGGGTGGATACCGGTGAATATTCGATTGATCCGAAGATCGCCTATTTAAGAGAAGGGCATATTAAGGTGGAACCGTTAAACGGACACGCATTCTCTCTTTTGACAGCGGAGCTGACCCGGGAGAGCCAGCAGGAAGAGCAGGGGAGAGAAAAAGATTCCTGAGGATTTTTATGCAGACGATTCCGGATTTCCCGGCTGGTCTGCTGAAAATAAATCAGCGCTGCGGCAAATGATGACATAAGCCTTTGTTTTATCCGCGCTGCCTTGCAAAAGAGGAATTTATGAAAAAAGGATTTACAAAAACCAATTTACGGAAGAAGAAAGAATGCCAGAAACCGACGATTAAGACAGGAAGTTCTGCCATATCATAAATTTAAGGAGGATATCAGGAAATGAGTGAAGTGATCGTCGTTACATCGGGAAAGGGAGGCGTTGGGAAAACCACATCTGCAGCCAATATCGGCGCCGGCCTGGCCCGTATGAATAAAAAAGTAGTATTGATTGATACGGACATCGGACTGCGCAATCTGGACGTGGTCATGGGTTTGGAAAACCGGATCGTATACAATCTGGTGGATGTGGCGGAGGGAAACTGCCGGATTCGCCAGGCGCTTATCAAAGACCGGCATTATCCCACACTGTATCTGCTTCCAGCAGCCCAGACAAGAGACAAGTCCGCTGTTTCTCCGGAACAGATGCGTAAGCTGGTAGATGACCTGAAACCAATTTTCGACTATATTATTCTGGATTCTCCGGCAGGAATCGAACAGGGCTTTAAAAATGCCTGTGCCGCTGCCAACCGGGCCATTGTGATCACCACTCCGGAGGTTTCCGCCATCCGGGACGCAGACCGGATCATCGGTCTTTTGGAGGCGGACGGCATGAAAAAGATCGATCTGCTGATCAATCGTATCCGGGTGGATATGGTCAAGCGGGGAGATATGATGTCTGTGGAGGATGTGGTTGAGATTCTTTCCGCCAGCCTTTTAGGGGCAATTCCGGATGAGGAGCAGATTGTCATTGCCTCCAACCACGGAGAGTATGTAGCAGGAACAGATACTCCGGCGGGACAGGCGTATGTAAATATCTGCCGCCGTCTGGAAGGAGAAACTGTCCCTCTTCAAAATCTGG
>ENA-ORTM01001504-ORTM01001504.1-human-gut-metagenome-genome-assembly--contig:-NODE-1504-length-23803-cov-3.382727_pt1 | contig 23803 bp, 19 predicted proteins | sample MGYA00241909_ERZ509182 | MGnify/ENA primary metagenome ERZ509182 (study PRJEB26280, sample SAMEA2338855) | human gut metagenome | biome: human gut; feature: human-associated habitat; material: faeces...
TATATATTGATTATAATCGTTTCTCCATCAGTATCTATTTACCCCCCCCCTAAAAAAATCAGTCTCCGAATTGCCTCTCCCTTTCCATTTTTTCTACTTATTAAAGCCAAAATTAAATACCTTCAGATACCCTTCTCAAATTATTCCTTTCATATGTTTAATGACAAAACATATGAAAAAATCCCGGTAAAAATAATAAATCTCATTGCATTCACCAGAAAAACGTTATATACTTTTATTAGTTTTCCATATACTTGTAAAGAATTCCACATTTACTTTATTTATTAAAAATAATCCGTTATTAAACTCAAGTAAAAAGCAGCCCCTCTCAGACTGCTTTTGTCATACTTTGATATTTTTCATTATTTTATATCAAAAAATTATTTTCAATTATAATCAATTATTCTTTTTGTTATCGAAGGGAGAACTGTTATGTTAAAAAGCGAACGTCAGCAATACATATTACAAACAGTAAATGATGAAGGCCGGGCACTTACTAATGATTTAACTGCCAAGTTTGGAGTATCTGAAGATACCATACGCAAAGATTTCCAGGCTCTCGCCCGAGCCGGAAAGGTTCTGCGCACCCATGGAGGCGTTCTTAAAATACAGGATGAAAATGTGGATCTGAATATAAGGATTTCTCAGCATCCATTAGCCAAAAAAATCCTTGCCAAAGAAGCGATCCATTTGATCACAGATAAACATGTACTTTTTATTGATGCAGGAAGTACAAATATGTACTTTGCAGAACAACTTCCCAGCGATTACTGCGGCACCATCATTACCAATGATCCTTCCATCGTCTTATGTCTATGCGCTCATAACAATATCAATCTTGTCATGATGGGCGGAACTGTGGATAAAAGCTCACGTTGCATCGCTGGTACTAATGCAATCAGCCAACTTGAAACCCTGAACATAGAATGCTGCCTGTTAGGTGTAGGCGCAATATCCCCCGAAAACGGCATTACCTATCCAACTCAGGAAGAAGCCATCCTAAAGCAAACAATTGTAAAGCAAAGTAAATGCGTGATTACTATGCCTACTAAAAATAAGCTGGGAAAAATCAACACTTTTTTTGGATGCAACACATCTGATATTGATTACCTTATAACTGACGAAACAGATGAAGCAGTTCTTCAGGAATATACACAGTTGGGCATTCACGTCATCTCCGTCCCCTTCCTGGAAACAGAATAAAGCCACAATTCAAAACAGGCGCCCCATTCCCGGTGCGCCTGTTCCTTAGTCTTTCCTTATTTCGTTCTTTTCTTATTTGATCCAGTCAGTTCTTCTCTGCACTTTCTCCCACAGTTTTCCCTGCCGCTTCCTGCTCAGATCAGCCCTGAAATGGCTTCCAGCACGATTTTCAAAAACAGGTTGTTCTGGTACATGGGCTGAAGCACCGTGCTGCTGTTCACCATCTCCATGAGCCGGATTCCCCACTCAGTTCCCGAAAAGGCGGAAATGATCAGGAATATCAGCCACACTACAAAAAGCCCCTGAAGAATCCCGATAGCCAACCCTCCCAGCCGATTAATAAAATTCAAAATCGGAAGTCTGGCAAAAAGATCCAATGCGGTGATGCCTGTCCAGAGCACCAGCTGCGCCAGCAGCAGCGCTGCCACAAAAGCCAAAATATTCAGCACAATGTTGGCCAGAAAATGCACCAGATAGCCGCTGAAATCTTCCACATTCAGTTTACTGTATCCTTCGCTGTTATTATAATTGAGCATGGACTCTTTTAAAAAATCAGGAAGCGGAAGATTTTCTATGAGCTTTGTCTGCTCGATTTTAGTAAGCCCCAGGCCGCTGCTTTCGGAACTCTGCTCCGGCGCTGCATCCAGATACTGCTGAAAATATTGAGCTGCCAGAGCCTGCAGCTCCTCCTCGCTCATATCGTCCACACCGGAGCTGTCCATGCCATACTGTTCCAGAAGGGATTTGATCTCTTTCCGGTTGATCACAGTACCGTTCTCTCCCTGGGTCTGCAGGGATGAGGTGACCTGGTTGCCCATCATAGACTGGCACTGCTGCACCACCAACTCATAAATCGGCGTCTCTGTCTTAATAAACTCTGTAATATAAGGAAGGGCGGCAGATACCAGAAAAAAGGACAGCAGTAAGGATACGATCCCCGCCAGCTTTTTTACCAGCCCTCTTCGCCACCCGCTGGCTGCAAACACCAAAAAAACCCCAAGTACTATCACTGATAAAACATTCATATCTTTCGCTCCTCTAACTGATACGGATCCGGTCCATACTGTCATTGGTAATCACCAGATACCTGCGGTAGCCCGGCACCTTGCCGAAGTATTCCACCTGTTTTTCATAATCCGTAGCAAAATTCTGCGCCCCTGAGGTACTGTAAACAGTACAATTTTTCGCATCATACAGCAGTATCTTTCCGCTGTCCATCTTTACTTCCTGATAATCGCAGTCAAACTCCTGCTCCATGGACCGCCTTCCGCTGTAACGGTAAAGCTCCATCCGGTAGCGGCAGTCCTCTGCCTCGTTGTGAAATACGAAACCCACATACTCCTCATCGTGGAAACTGCTGACAATCTCGCTCTCGAAAGAGACGCTGCGCTTCTCCTCCAGGGATTCTCCGTCGCCAAACACAGCAAAGCCGTGATCCCAGAGTCCCACCGGAGTGGAACTGTCCGCAAAATAGACTTCCGGAAAAATCTGTCCCGGATAATCCAAAATCCCGGTGAGGCAGTTATCTCCATTGGCCAGGCCAGAAGAGAAATCATAAAAAGCGATTCTGCCCTTTAATTCTCCCTGTGCAACTCCCAGAAAAGACACCATCAATTTTTCCCCATTTTCTGTGATGGCCGCATCCAGAGGATAACCGGAATCTTCCATGGTTGTCTTTACTCCCGCAAGCTTCGTCCCATTGCAGTCGTAAAGATTTACCCAGGTTACCGGATCATCCTCCTGCACCAAAGCTACCACTCCCTGAGCGGAAACACAGGCCTTCAGCACCGGAAGATCGGTCTCAAAATTTCCCATAGGGCCTTTTTCGTTCATTACATAAACCTGATTGCCCTGCTGCTCCGCCACTACCATGGTGTTTTTGCAGATATCTATGATGGGAGACTGCATACTGTAGGCCACGCTCCACTTTGACGTATTGTGGCTGTCCACGCAGAAAACTCCGTCAGGGCTGTATTTGATCACCGAATCCCCCAGCATGGCATACTGAGTTCCCGCAATATCCAAACTCTCCGCTGTGGAAGTCACCACATATTCCGTAAAAAGATGGTGGCCGCTATAATACCAAAAGCCTCCGGCCACCAGCAATACCAGGGCAGCAATGCCTCCGGCCAAATATATCTTTCCGTTTTTTCCCTTAAACCATATAAATTCAGGGCTTTCCTCCCGGGCTTCCCTGCTGGTGTCATTGGCCTGCATACTGCGGATTTCCAGATCATCGTCCTGATCCTCCTCATCCATGTTCCAGGGCTTTAAAAACGCCAGACGCTTTTTCCAGACGCCCATTTTTTCCTTTACTTTCTCTTTATCCATTCTGCATTCCCTTATTCTCTATTTTCTTCCCCTAGGGCAGTACAATTTTCTGACCGGGAACAATATGATTCGCATTGTCGATATTATTCATTATGCAAATATCTTCCACTTTGTCAAGTGTTCCGTAGTATTTTTGACTGATATCCGCCAGGGTATCCCCATACTGAATTGTATAGGAAGCCTGACTCTGGCGGCTACCCACAGAGGCCAGCACCTCATCCACTCTGCCCGGTTCTTCCTGAAGTACTGTGTCCGGACTTTCTGCGGAATAGTTCCGCTCAGCCAGAGATCTGGAGGTGATGGAAGCGCCGGATTCCTGCAAAAGCTCCTGACCCCCTGCCTGTAAAACCTGCTGGGTCGGATCTCCTGCTGCCTGGGCGGAAGCCTCTTTGGCCAAATCTCCTGCTGCCTGGGCAGAAGCCTCCTGAACCGGATCCCCGGCCGCCTGGGCGGAAGCCTCTTTGGCCAAATCTCCTGCGGTCTGAGTGGAAACCTCCTGGGCTAAATCTCCTCCGGTCTGGGCGGAAGCCTCCTGGGCCAAATCTCCTGCGATCTGAGTGGAAACCTCCTGAGCCAAATCTCCTGCGGTCTGAGCGGAAGCCTCCTGAACCGGATCCCCGGCCGCTTGGGCGGAAGCCTCCTGGGCGGCTCCCTGAGAAGAAAGCTGCTGTTCCCACCCCCCTCCTGTCTGAACAGAATTTTCCTGACTTTCTTCCTCTCGCTTTCGAAGATCCAGCACCACCGCTTCTCCCTGAGTTCCTGTTTCCGCCCCGGCCTTAGCTCCTGTATCTGTCTTGGTTCCTGTTTCGTTTCCAGTCTCAGCTTTTGTTTCCGTTCCCATCTCCGTTTGAATTTCCCCAAGGCGTTGGCTTCCCTCTATAGCTGCCTCAGCCTCCGGCTGGCTCCCCTCCTGGCTGTCTGCCACAAGGCCCTGGGCATTCACCCCTTGGGTTGTATCCGATCTGGACATGGTGGCCAATACCTTTTCCATCTCTTTCATTTTATCATAATTACGGATGATGGTGACTCCCAGCATAAGGAAGGTCAGCACCGCAAAGGAACCTGCCAGGTAACGCGTGCCTCCCTGATGTTTCCTGACTGCCTTTTCCTTTATTTTTTCCCGAAAACTTGCAATAGCCTTGTCCGGAACCTCCTCTTCTCCCTCCACCTTTTCCGGTTCTGAAAACTCTGCCATATATTTCTGCATCTGAGGATTTCTTTCATAAAAAACAAAGTATCCCTTCAGACGCTGATACTGTTTTTCTTCTGACCAATAGACCGTATCCTCCTCTTCCTGCAGATGATAAATCACCAGCGGCGGCCCGGGCAAACGCTCCGCAATCTCCTTTAATTTTTCCTCTTCCAGCGTCCCCAGCACAAAGTATCCCGCCATATCCAATTCCGGGAAAAATCTGGCGCGCTCCGCCTCCAGCTTCTCCCAGCGCTCCATCTCCTCCAGAGACTCCTCCAACAGCAGCGCTCCCTTGATAAATACATAGGTTCCCTGCTCATCCTGCTCTTTTTTTCCCATAAGGATTCCTGCCCAGCCTTCAGGATTTTTTCTGGCTTTTTTCTGAATGAATGTCATCACATAGTCTTCCAGATACACCTTTTTATCCTGCTGCACTTCACCTATCTGACGTATGTTTCTGGGCAATACCATTTCACTTTTCATACAAACACTCCTTTAGCGTCAGTCTCCGGCGTTCTCCCGGCCAGATCCAAAGCTCCCCAAATTGATACAGTACATCTTATTAGATTTGTCCTGCAAAATTTAGTATTTTCTGTGTTTTTGTGAAAAGAATCGTTCGACATTTTTCTCTGAATCATTACAGTATACTTTTCTGAAAACAGGGATATACTTAAGAAAGCTCAATTATTAAAGGCTCTGCCTCCCGGTTTCAAAAGGCTTTCCTGCCTTTAATGTTTAGCTGTTTTCAAAGACTTCTTAACTCCGAAATGTGGGACTGCTGCAAAATGGCTCCGGCATAGGAGGACTTATCATCAAGAAAATGGAGATTCGCCATGAAAACTTCCCCTGTTTATTATATCAACAGCAAAAACAAGAATGCCTCCTGGCAGCTTGGCTGCCGCCTCTCCTCTCTGGTACAGCCTCTTGCCCTGGCCAGAGAAACTCCTGTCATTCTCTGTATCGGTACCGACCGGGTTACCGGAGACAGCTTAGGTCCTTTTGTAGGCACTTTTCTGTCCGCCTACGCCACCAGCCGGGAGCTTCCAGTCTATGGAACCCTCAATGCCCCCATCCACGCCCTGAATCTCTCCGATGCCTGCCGGCAAATCAAAAAAAAGCACCCACGCAGCCCCATCGTTGCAGTGGATGCCTCTCTCGGCACAAAAAAACATTTAGGTTATATTACTATTGGCTCCGGCAGTTTAAAACCCGGTGCAGGAGTTCAGAAAAATCTCACTGCCATTGGGGATATCTTTATCACCGGCATTATCAATACAGCTGTGCCTGAAGCCCAGGCAGCTTTGCAGAACACCCGGATCTCTGCTGTGGCCAGCCTGGCCTGCTGTATTGCCCATGGGATTCTTTATGCCTGCAGCCCTGCTCAGCTGGTAGCCGCCTCAGACGATCGTTTTTCTTCTGCCAGGGAAGAACTGCCTACAATGTGATTCTTCCCTCCAAAGCCCGCAGCAAGGTTACCTCGTCAATGTACTCTAAATCCCCTCCCACCGGAACGCCGCTGGCGATTCTGGTGATCTTGATTCCTGTGGGCTTGATCAGCTTGCTGATGTACATGGCTGTGGTCTCTCCCTCCAGACTGGAATTGGTGGCTATAATCACTTCCTCCACATCCCCCTGAAGCCGGTGCATCAACTCCTTCAGCTTAATATCTCCAGGCCCAATGCCAAGCAGAGGAGAGATGGCTCCGTGAAGCACATGATAGACTCCCTCGTATTTTCCGGTCTTTTCATAAGCCGCCAAATCTCTGGAACTTTCCACCACCATAATGGTCTTTTTATCCCGGTTGGGATTGCTGCAGATGGGACAAAGTTCCTGATCTGTCAAGGTGCAGCATTCTTTGCAGTAGCAGATATGCTCTCGTGCCTCCAGGATGGCCCCTGCCAGCTTCTGCACCTGCTCTTTCGGCATATTCACAATATGAAAGGCCAGCCGCTGTGCCGACTTTCCGCCTATGCCTGGAAGGGATGAGAGCTGTTCGATCAGCTTTGTGATCTGACTTCCGTAATAATCCATGTTTTATCACTCCAATCAGAAAGTACCACACCCAAAACAGCATCCGTGTACATAGAACAACACGCCTACGTATACGGATGCTGGGGGCGCTATAATACTCTGAGATTTCTTTTTCTGTTACCCGTTCAATTCCCGGCTCTATCAAAAACCGAAGCCGCCTCCCAGACCGCCCAGTCCTCCGGTGAGCTTGGACATGGCAGAGGACGCCTCCTCCTCCACTTTCCTGAACGCCTCGTTGGTGGCTGCCACAATCAGATCCTCCAGCATCTCAATATCATCCGGATCCACCACTTCCTCCGATAGCTTCACACTCGTCACAAGACGCTTGCCGGAAACCGTCACCTCCACAGCTCCACCACCTGCAGTGGCTGTAAATTCCTTTTCTTCCAGCGCTTTCTGATTCTCCTCCATCTGCTTTTGCATCTTCTGAGCCTGCTTCATTAGATTATTCATGTTGCCGGGCATACCTCCCGGAAATCCTCCACGCTTTGCCATTTTTCTTATCCTCCTAATATATTCTTCTCATTCTTCTATCTCAATATCTATATGGATATTTTCTCTCAAAGTCTCCTCCAAGTCAATGTTTTCCAGTCTGGCATTCTGAATTCCCTCATCTGCCGCCAGGATAAACCGCACCTCTGCTTTCTTTCCCGTCTTTTCCGCTATGAGCTGCTCCAGCTCTGCCTTTCGCGCCTGGTCATTGAGATACGTCTCTCCCAGGAAATCAGCAAATACCACAAAAAGCTGACTGCCGCTCTCATCCGCCAGGTTAAACTTCAGCGCCGCTGAGGCCAGCACCGTCTTAAATCTTGGATCAGTCCCTGCGATAATACTGCTCCACATGGTTTTGATCTGCTGAAGATCCTGGGGAACTGCTTTTTTATAAGGAAGGTCATCAGAGAATACGGGGGGCGAAGCGGCTGTGCCTTTCCCAGCCAAAGTCCCATCCTCTGACTGCGCTCCTGTTTCCCTCGGGTTTCCTGAAAAAGCGCTTCCAAAGCGCCCGCCGGATCCATTCACAGCCCCGGAAGCTGCCTGACTTACCGCCACCGATCCCTCTGCCAGCTGCTTTTCTATTTTCCGTATCCGCTCTGCTAAGGAAAGCTCGTCTCTTTGCATCTGCGGACGGCACAGCTTAATAAACGCCACCTCCAAAAGCACTCTTCGATTGGAAGCGTACCGGATCTGATTGGAAAGCTCCGAAAAAATCCGGATATAACGCATCAGGGTATCTTCCCGGATCAATCCGGCTTCCTCCTTCAGAAGCGCCAGATTCTCCGCTGACACATCCAGGCTGTCATCCATCTGATCAGATGCCTTTAACAGCATCAAGTTCCGCAGGTACCAGGTAAAATCATTCACCAGCTGGGTCAAATCCCGGCCCTGGACGATCAGCTCCTCCAGATGGGAAAAAAGTCCTGCCACGTCCCCCTTTAGTACCTGACGCAGCAGCTGGCTGAACACCTCTGCATCCACAGCGCCCAGCACCTCCAGCACTTTTTCATAGGTCAGCTTTTCTCCCAGGTAAAAAGAAATGCACTGATCTGCCAGACTCAAAGCGTCACGCATTCCTCCGTCCGCCTTTTTGGCAATGTAGCGGATCGCTTTCTCCTCCGCTTCCACCTGTTCCCGCTCCAGAAGATCCTCCAGCCGTTTGGTGATCTCATCCTGGGTAATCCGCTTAAAGTCATATCTCTGACACCGGGACAGTATGGTCACCGGAATTTTGTGCGCTTCTGTGGTGGCCAGAATAAAGATGACATAAGACGGCGGCTCCTCCAATGTTTTCAGCAACGCATTGAAAGCTCCGATGGAAAGCATATGCACCTCGTCAATAATATAAACCTTATATCGCCCCTCTGCCGGAGAGTAGGCCACCTCATCCCGGATTTCCCGGATATTGTCCACCCCGTTGTTGGAAGCTGCGTCAATCTCAATCACATTCATGGACGCCCCGGACGCAATAGCTCTGCAGGTTTTGCATTCATTGCAGGGATTTCCATTCACCGGATGTTCGCAGTTCACTGCCTTGGCAAAAATCTTAGCCACTGTGGTCTTTCCCGTTCCTCTTGTTCCGCAGAACAAATAAGCGTGGCCGATGCGGTCTGCCAGTATCTGATTTTTCAACGTGGTCACAATGTGATCCTGCCCCTTCACCTCAGAAAATTCATCAGGGCGAAATTTTCGGTATAGCGCTGTATAACTCATGCTGTTTCATTCCCTTTTGCTTTTTATCCCATACAACATAGAGGGGGCTGCCGCAAAACAATTATTTACGGCAGCTCCGCCAAAACCCCTCTGTTCTGTTTCTTTAATCGCCAAAGCTGATGCCCAAAAGCTTGGTCTCCTTAATGATCTGATCCTCCGGATCCACCATCTTCAGCTTACCGGCCACATCTCCCAGAGGGATCTTCTTGGTCTTATTATTCACAATGCCAACCATGTAGCCGTATTCGTCATTCAGTATCAGCCTGGCCGCAGCCACGCCCAGTCTGGTGGAAAGCACCCGGTCATAGGGACAGGGACTCCCGCCTCGCTGCGTATGCCCCGGCACAGTGATACGCACCTCTGTTCCGCTGCATTTTAAGATCTCTTCTGCCAGTTCGTAAGCCACAGAGGGATATTTCTTCTCCTCCTGCTTCTTCTTCAGCTCCTTCTTGCTGAGCTTGGCATCCTCCGCCGAGATGGCTCCCTCCGCCACTGCAATCACGGTAAAACCTTTCCCGGCTTTGGTCCGCTTATCAATGGCTTCGATCACTTTATCAATCTTATAGGGTATCTCCGGAAGCAGGATGATGTCTGCGCCTCCTGCTATTCCTGCATACAGCGTCAGCCAGCCCACCTTATGGCCCATGATCTCCACGATAAATACCCGGTTGTGAGAGGCTGCAGTGGTATGGATGCAGTCAATGGCATCTGTGGCAATGTTCACTGCACTGTAAAAACCAAAGGTCATATCCGTACCCCAGATATCATTATCAATGGTCTTGGGCAGATGGATAATATTCAGTCCCTCTTCACTGAGAAGATTGGCTGTTTTCTGCGTCCCATTTCCCCCCAGAATCACCAGGCAGTCCAGTCTCAGCTTGTAATAATTCTGCTTCATAGCCTCCACCTTGTCCAGCCCTTTTTCATCCGGAACCCGCATCAGCTTAAAGGGCTGTCTGGATGAGCCGAGGATCGTTCCTCCCTTAGTAAGGATACCGGAAAAATCCTTAGAGGTCAAAAGACGGTAATCTCCATAGATCAGTCCCTTGTAACCGTTCATAAATCCGTAAACTTCCAGTTCTTCCAGGTTTGTGGAAAGTCCCTTTACCACGCCCCGCATAGTGGCATTCAACGCCTGACAATCGCCGCCGCTGGTCAATAATCCAACCCGTTTCATAGCCTTCACATCCTTCATTTTCATTTTTGTTCGTTAAAATATAACACGTTCCTTCGGAACTGGCAGCCCTTTCCTACGGAAAGTTCTGCACGCTGCTTTGCAGCGGTTATATTTTACATTATACCTTTTTTGGGAGTGGTACACAAGTGATTTATCTGAAAATTGAAGTGAATTGCAGGGAAAAGTTCCTGCTTACAGCTGCCTCAGACAGCCAGTGTCTGAGGCATAAGAATGTAATCCAGGGACGAAACCGCTCTTTTTTGAAATAAGATTTTCAAAGAAAATTGGCAAACAGCGAGGCGGCTCCCACAGTCAGAAGACCGGAAACCACAATAGCCAGACTGCTGATAGCCCCCACCAGATCTCCCATTTCAATGGCTTTTACAGTTCCCAGTGCATGGGAGGCCGTTCCGATAGCCAGCCCCTGAGCCACCGGCTCCTGGATACGGAAAATCTTGCAAATCAGCTCTGCCATCACGTTTCCTAATATCCCGGTAATGATAATAGAGGCCACTGTAAGGTTCACCAGACCTCCCAGTTCTTCTGATACGCCCATGCCGATAGCGGTGGTAATGGATTTGGGAAGCAGAGTCACATACTGCTCATGGCTAAACCCAAACAGATAGGCCATAAGAAGGACGCTCACCATGCTGGTAAACACTCCGGCCACTGTTCCCGCCGCAATAGCCTTAAAATTTTTCTTCAGATGGCTTAACTCCCTGTACAAGGGAATAGCCAGGCAGACCGTGGCCGGAGTCAGAAGATAGCTTAAATATTTTGCGCTGCTATTATAAGACTCATACTCCACTCCTGTGAGCAGCAGAAATGACAGCACCAGCAAAATGGAAATCAGCAGCGGGTTTAGAACGGCCATCTTCCATTTTTTCTTGATCAGCAGTCCTGCCTCATAGGCCAGCAGGCTGATAAACATTCCAAAAAACAAAGACTCCCTTACAAATTCATTCATTTTCCGTCCCTCTTCTTTTCTCTGCGAATTACCCACTGGGTCAGTTTTCCAGTCACAGCCATCACCACTACTGTGGAAACCAGGATAATTACTGTAAAGGGAAGCCAAATCTCCCCCAGCTCTTTTCCATTCGTCATCAAACCTACGCCGGCCGGAATGAACATCACCGGCATCACGGCCACCAGAAAATCCGCCGCCTGCTCTACCTGATCCAGATGCAGCTTCCCGCTGCACAGCGCCGCCAGCATCAGTACCAGTCCATAAATACTGGCCGGCACCGGCAACGGAAGCAGATAATGAAGCAGCTCGCCCACAAAGGTGACCGCCATAATCAGGCCAAATTGCCTTAGAAATTTCATCTTTTCAGTCCCTTCCTTTCTTACACGGATCCAGCTCCTCCAGCGAAAGTCTGCTTCCAGACTTCTCCTCCAGCAGAGGGACGCTTTGACCGCATCTCACATCCGCCGCTGTGAAATTTCACGGAACTGATCCCTCTGATTTTAGCACCGCAAAATCATTTTTGCAAGCTATCCTTTAATAGCAAAAAGTTCAAGACTCAAAAACCCCAAAAAGTTCCCTCTCTTATTGTTTCGAAAATCAACTTTAAACAAAATTTATTCTTTCTTTCTCATTGACTTTAATATTATTTATGTTATAATCAATAATATTAAAGTCAAACAGAAAGGAGCGTTGAAATGGAGCTGGATAAAATCCCGCAATGGCTACTTGCTTTAGAGCAGGAAGATGTTACATTCCTGAAAAACTTTGTCTTAAAATCCGGTTCGCTGAAAGAAATCGCAGCGCTGTATCAAGTGTCCTACCCTACCGTCCGTCTGCGGCTTGACAAACTCATTCAGAAAATCGAATGGAATGACCAGAAGGAAGAAGAACCTTTTTCTGCATTTATCAAAGGGCTTGCTATTGATGCCCGAATTGATTTAGAAACTGCAAAAATCATTATTGACAAATACAAACAGGAAAAGGAGAGATGACTATGCTGACTACGATTGATCTGATTATCGGATTTTTGATTGCCGGAGTACTTTTCACTGCAGAATATTTCCTTTGCATTAAACTGAAAAACCCTTTATGGGGCGGCATTATTCCTATGCTTATTTTGATAGGAACGGTCTGGATTTTTGCCAGCGGCAGAGTACCGCTTACCATCCGGAATATTTTTCTGTTTATAATAGCCAATGCTATTTTTTTTGGCGATTGGGGAAATTGCAGAGAAAAATATAAAAAATTACAGCAGGCTGAAATGGACAGAATGAAAGCACGTGATATTCACTAAACAGCACATCACAAAGGGTGTTTGCAAACAGGTGCAGACACAGCTATCCGCAAGCAGAAAAAAGAATATGCTGCTGACCGCGTTTTATTTAGGTACAAGGGCAGCTCTTTCTTCTTTACGGAGGAAACATTTTAAATAAAAAGGAGAAACTTTATGAAATTACTTACCTTTCAGACAAAAGAAAAACCCGGCCTGGATCGGCTGGGCATCATGACGCCGGATGGACAAAACGTCCTACCCCTGGAACAGTTTGGCCTTTGCTTTACTTCCATGAACGAACTGATCGACACGATCACCGAAGAACAGATGGAACAGTTAAAAAACGCTGCTCTTTCTCCTGCGAAAGAAGTCCTTCCCTACAGTTCTATCATCAAACGCTCCCCTATCCCGGTTCCGAAACAGGATATTATCTGCCTGGGAATCAACTATGCGGCCCACGCGGAAGAATCTGCCCGCTATAAAAAGGAGGCCTTTGAACGCAACCGTCAGTATGCCGTATACTTTTCCAAACGGGTAAACGAGGCGGTGGCAGACGGATCCCCCATTCCAAGTCACCGGGACCTTCTGGAGCGGCTGGACTATGAGGCAGAGCTGGCAGTGATCATTGGAAAAGACGCTGAAAAAGTCTCTCAGGAAGCTGCCTTTGATTATGTATTCGGCTATACCATCCTGAACGATATCAGCGCCAGGGAGATTCAAACCCGTCATAAGCAATGGTACTTTGGAAAGAGTATGGATGGCTTCTGCCCTATGGGACCCTGGATTGTAACAAAAGAAGAATTTCAAAATCCTCCGGTGCTGTCTATCTCCTCCCGGGTCAACAAAGAACTGCGTCAGAACAGTTCCACTGATCTGCTGCTCTTCTCCATCGCCCAGGTCATTGAAGAGCTGAGCCATGGCATGAAACTGAAAGCCGGGACGATTCTCTCCATGGGAACCCCGGCCGGAGTGGGGATGGGCTTTGATCCTCCCAAATTCTTAAAACCCGGTGATGTAGTTGTGTGCGAAATCCAGGGGATCGGAACCCTGACCAATCCCATCGTGTAGCGATTGGGAAACATTCTTCTCCCTTCACCGGCTGCTCTATTTTGTATTTTCGTTTTTACCGATCTTCTGTCAGGCTTCCGTCTCTGACCCACTGTCTCCAAGCCCCGCGCTGTACTCCTCTATTCTTCCCAGAATCCGCTCTGCTTCTTCTCCCTCAGCAGGCGTAGGCTGGTAGTTGTTCCACCAGGCTTCGGAACTTACAGAACAGGGAATGATGGTGGGTTCTGCGCCTGCAGCTCCTTCTTCCCGGCTCACAGTGAAGGTCTGCTGGAAGATCATGGTGTCCATATCGCTGGGGGTGGAATTTCCTCCGAAGCAGAAATTCCCCAGACTGTACACAATATATTTTCCCTGATACAGCTCAATTCCCTGCAGCACATGGGGATGATGTCCCACCACCAGATCCGCTCCCTGATCAATGGCCAGATGAGCCAGGGTCTTCTGAGTCTCATCCGGGTAATTGCTCCTCTCACTGCCCCAATGGAAGCCCACCACAATCAGATCAGCTCCCTGTGCTTTGGCAGAAGCGATGGTACTCTCCACCTGACTGCTCTTCTCCAGTCCGGTATCCAGCACATAGATCCCGATCAGGGCTACCTTGACGCTCTTGACTTCCTTTAGGATGATTTCCTCTCCGGTGCAGTAATCAATCCCCGCCTCTGTCAGGTACTGTTTCGTATCTGTCAGACTCTGAGCGCCGTAATCACTGCTGTGATTATTGGCCAGAGTCACTGCCTCCACCGATCCTTCCTTCAGAATGTTGGTGTATCCGGGAGCTCCCTTAAAAGCGTACTGCTTGTTTTCCCTCTGTTCGGAGGTGGTAAGGGTTCCCTCAAAATTGACAAAGGTCAGATCATCTGCCTCAAAGACAGACTTTACATTCTGAAAAAAATAGCTGTCACCGTACATGGACCATACCGTGTCAAAACTGTTGGCTGTTCCAAAATAAATGTCGCTGCCCAGGGTACAGTCTCCTGCCGCCGAAATGGTGATCTCCGCCTGGGAGGTTACTGTCACCTGGCAGCTCACCTTGGAAAGACCATCCGCCTCCGCCTCAATCAGGGCGCTTCCCTCTTTCAGAGCCGTTATCTGCCCCTGATCGTCCAGACTGATAATCTCCGGATTCTGATTGGTAATCCGCAGATTGTTGCAATAGGCTCCCTCCGGAACGGTGGAAACCTGAAGATCCGCCGTATCTCCCGGAAACAGGGTCAGAGAATCCGGGCGGAACTTAAGCGCTTCTGCTGGCTTCATATTGGTTGCCGTGGGCACTGTCTTATTTCCTGCGTAGTCCTGGGCATAGTAATAATAAGTCTTTCCCTCTTCATAAAGGAACGGACCGGTATACCGCGTGTAGGTAGGGATATCTGACAGCCCGCTGGCTGTCCCGTAATAAATCCCCTCCAGACCGGAGCCTTCATCTGCAGCCGCCAGCGTCACCTGCCCGTTTTGCTGGCTCACTGTAACCTGGGGAAGGGCTCCGTCAACCATAGGAATCACCACCTGAGCATTCAAGGCCTTTTCCTCTGTCATTACCATCAGTTCCAGATCGGAGGTATCTGCCTCCAGGGAAATCTCTGCCCTTTTTCCCGGTTCAAACTCAAAACTGTTTCCATTGATGGTAATGGACTGCATGGGCTTGGAGGTACGGAGACTCAACCTGACAGTGCCGGAAACGCACCAGTTCTCCGGTTCCTCCAGTACCTTCACCGTCAGACCCGGATCTGCGGTGACATTCACGTTTTTCTTTTCTCCCCGCAGCAAACCGATCACAGATGCCAGGATCAAAAGCAGCAGCAGCGCCCCGCCGCCGATCATCACCAGCTCCCGTCCGCCGATCCCCTTGGCCTTCAGATCTTCAAAATACTGCTCTGCCCTCCGTCCAAACCGCCGCCAGATACCGTCTCCTTTGGAGGTCTTTTTTCTCCCAGTAAACTTAAATGGAGCAGAGTTCTTCTGAGAGGGATTCTCTGATAAAGCTTTTGCCGAAGAACTTTCCCTTGGGGAATCTTCCGTCAGAGAGGGTTTCTGCCGGAAAACCGAATCTGGTTCTTCCAAAACGCCTTTTTCCAGCTTTTCTGCCTCCGGTTCCAAACTCTGTTTTTCCGACTCCCTGTCCTTTTCCCTGAAATCCTGCTCCTCTTCCAGTTCGGGCAGCTCTCTTTCCTTCTTTTGCCCTGCTGCTTTTTGAGATTTTTTCGGATGTACTTCTTCCCGGATCCTCTTATCCTTTTTTTCCGACCATCCGGATCTTTTCCGGCTCTTTTTGGGAGCCGGAGGTTCTTCCTCTTCAAAATTGATCCGAATCGTCTCGCTTTTCACACTGTCCTCTGCATCGGAACGCTCCTTCAGTTCCCGCAGCAGTGCTCTGATCTCATCATTATCCATTATTTAAAATATCCCACACCTGATTCAAAAATCTTCAGATCCTGCTCTCCGTAAATGTTCATGGCCACCGCAGTATCCCTGCGCTCAGAATGGGCCATTTTGCCAAGCACACGGCCATCCGGGCTGGTGATTCCCTCAATGCCCATGTAGGATCCGTTTACATTCCACTCCTCATCCAGAGACAGCTCTCCATCGCAGGTGGCGTACATGGTAGCGATCTGTCCGTTGGCCACAAGACGGGACAGCCATTCCTGATTTGCCACAAAGCGTCCCTCGCCGTGGGAAGCCGGATTGACATATACGCCTCCCAACTGAGCCTGTGCAAGCCACGGAGATTTATTGGACATAACCTTGGTGTACACCATCTTGGAGACATGACGTCCAATGGTGTTGAAGGTCAGAGTGGGGGAATCCTCCTTCTGCCCTGTGATCTCCCCATAAGGCACCAGGCCCAGCTTGATCAGCGCCTGGAAACCGTTACAGATACCAAGAGCCAGGCCGTCCCGCTCATTTAACAGCTTCATCACTGCTTCCCTAATCTTCTCATTCTGGAAAGCTGTGGCAAAGAATTTTGCCGAGCCGTCCGGTTCGTCTCCTGCGGAGAAGCCTCCCGGGAACATGATGATCTGAGCCTGACCGATGGCCTTCTCAAAAACCTCCACAGAATCGCGGATATCTTCTGCTGTAAGATTCTTAAATACCTTTACATCTACCGAAGCCCCTGCCCGTTCAAAGGCTCTGGTGCTGTCATATTCACAGTTGGTTCCCGGGAATACCGGAATAAATACTCTGGGAACTGCCACTTTATGTTTGCACACATAAACCGATCCTGCATGGAAGCATCCCTGCTCATCTATACGGCCAGAATTTTCCCCTGCCGTATCTTTCTCATATCCGGAAATAATGCCAACTGCGGAAGCAGCGGATTCTGCCTCCTGGGAACGGGTGCGGAACACCTTCTCCAGGGTTCCGGTCCATGCATTCAGCGCATCTTCCAGCGGAATGGAAAGATAGGAGTACTGCAGAGCCGCCTTATCGGTCACCTCACCCACCAGGGTGTAGGTGATAGCCAGCTCTCCAACCTTGTCCTCCGGCACCTCAGCTACAATATCACCGAATCCTGCTGCGAAGAGATCCTCCGGCGCCACATTGTGCTCGATCTTGACGCCCATGCCGTTTCCAAAGGCCATCTTGCTGACAGCAGCTGCCAGGCCCTTGCCGTCCAGAGCATACGCGGAAAGGATTCTTCCTACCTTCACATCCTCAAAGAACTTTCCGTACTGATCCATCACCTGCTCATAAACCGGAAGGTCATACTCGTCTTTTTCGATTCTAAGAACCACCAGCTTGCTTCCTGCTTTTTTCAGCTCCGGTGAGACGATGTTCTGATAAGTATTTACATCCACTGCAAAGGATACCAGGGTAGGTGGAACATCAATCTCATTAAAGCTGCCGGACATACTGTCCTTTCCTCCGATGGAAGGCAGGCCAAATTTTATCTGAGCCGCATAAGCTCCCAGCAGGGCTGCAAACGGCTGACTCCATCTGGAAGGTTCCTGAGTCATTCTTCTGAAATACTCCTGGAAGGTAAAACGGATCTTTCTGTAATCGCCGCCGTTAGCCACGATCCTGGCCATGGACTCCAACACTGCATACACAGCGCCATGATAGGGGCTCCAACTGGACAGATAGGGATCAAAGCCGTAGCTCATCATCGTCACCGTATCTGTGTGTCCTTTCAGCACCGGAAGTTTGGCTACCATAGCCTGGGTCTCTGTGAGCTGATATTTCCCGCCGTAGGGCATCAGCACAGAACCGGCTCCGATGGAACTGTCAAACATCTCCACCAGCCCCTTCTGGGAACAGCAGTTTAAGTCAGCCAGCGTCTCCAGCCATTTTCCTTTTACCTCATCCACGGAAAGAGGCGTTTTCTTGAAATACTTCTCCTCCTGGGAGGGAAGCTCCACTGCCACAGAGGTCTCCTGATGAGCGCCATTGGTATCCAGGAAGGCTCTGGAAATGTTCACCACTTCCTTGTCTCTCCAGATCAGCACCAGTCTGGGATCCTCCGTCACCACTGCCACTTCCACAGCCTCCAGATTCTCCTCATGGGCGTATTGCAAAAATTCTTCCACATCTTTGGGCGCTACCACCACAGCCATCCGCTCCTGAGACTCTGAAATGGCAATCTCAGTTCCGTCCAGACCCGCATACTTTTTCGGCACCTTGTCCAGATAGATCTGCAGACCGTCTGCCAGCTCTCCGATGGCTACCGACACGCCGCCCGCTCCAAAATCATTGCACTTTTTGATCAGTCTGCTCACCTCCGGACGGCGGAACATTCTCTGAAGTTTCCGCTCCGTGGGAGCATTTCCCTTCTGAACCTCTGCACCGCAGACCTCAATGGAAGCCTCCGTGTGTACCTTGGAAGAGCCGGTAGCGCCTCCGATACCGTCACGGCCGGTTCTTCCTCCCAGGAGGATAATGATATCTCCCGGATCAGAGGTCTCACGAATCACTGCACTTCTGGGAGCCGCTCCCATAACAGCGCCGATCTCCATCCGCTTTGCCACATAATCGGGATGATAAATTTCTTTTACATACCCGGTAGCCAGGCCGATCTGATTTCCATAGGAGCTGTAGCCGTGAGCAGCCTCCCGCACCAGCTTCTTCTGAGGCATCTTTCCCTTTAAGGTATCCTTCACAGACACCGTGGGATTAGCTGCTCCGGTTACACGCATTGCCTGATAAACGTAAGTCCGTCCGGACAGGGGATCCCGGATTGCTCCGCCAAGGCAGGTGGCAGCGCCTCCGAAGGGTTCGATCTCTGTGGGGTGATTATGAGTCTCATTTTTAAAGTTCACCAGCCACTCCTCTGTTTTTCCGTCGATCTCCACCGGCACTACAATGCTGCAGGCATTGATCTCATCCGACTCCTCCTGATCCTGGAGCTTTCCTTCTTTTTTCAGTTTCTTCATCGCCATAAGGGCCAGATCCATCAGGCAGACAAACTTATCCTTCCGGCCCTGATACACCTCCTGCCGGTCAGAGAGATACTGTTGATACGTCTCTTCCAGAGGTTTTCTGTAGTAGCCCTCCTCAAAGGTTACGCTCTTTAACTCTGTAGAAAAAGTAGTGTGACGGCAATGGTCAGACCAGTAGGTATCCAAAACCCGGATCTCCGTCACAGTGGGATCCCGGTGCTCTTCCTCTGCAAAATAGCGCTGGATATGCTGAAAATCTTTGAAGGTCATAGCCAGATTCAAAGAGACATACAGCTCTTTCAGTTCCTCTTCCGGCATCGCCAAAAAGCCTTCAAACACCTTCACATCCTCCGGTTCCTCAAATTTTGTTACCAGAGTCTCCGGCTTTTCCAGGTTGGTCTCTCTGGAATCCACCGGGTTGATGCAGTAGCTCTTAATGGCCGCAAACTCGTCCTCACTGACATTTCCCACCAGACAGTAGGTGGTGGCTGAGCGGATAATGGGCTCTTCATCCTCTTTCAGGAACTTCACGCACTGTACTGCAGAATCTGCCCTCTGGTCAAACTGACCCGGCAAAAATTCCACGGAGAAAGTGCGGTCCTGCTCCCCTCTTGGAAAAGTTTCCTGATACAAAGTGTCCACCGGCGGTTCTGAAAAAACAGTTTTGCAGGCTGCTGCAAATACTTCATCTGAAATATTTTCCACATCATAGCGGATCAGAATCCGGATCTGCTCCAGTCCCTGTACTCCCAGATAGCTTTGCACTTCATGAGTCAAATCTCTGGCTGCTCCTGCAAATGCCTCCTTTTTCTCTACATACACTCGCCTAACATTACTCATAGGTTTTTCCTCCTTGTTTTTGAGCTTCCGCTCTAAGACTCTGGTGTATCCCGAACAGTCCTCTGCCCGGAGTGATCTATCATCATCATGTACGAACTGCCTGAGCCAAGCTGCAACATCCCCGTCTCTCTGCAGTTATCTGATACATAAATATAGATGCCTGATTTTTGAAAATTTTATATTTGAATCGTCTCCGTATCCCAAATCTCCTGACATTCCTCTATCCTGGTTTCCTCTGACAAAATCTCAATTCCTGCCGGATCCCCCTCCGGTACCTGGGGGTGGCTTCTGGTCATAAAGAAAAACAGGATCATAAAAGCAGCCACAAGCACTGCCATCACCAGCAGAATGGTCACTGTCGTCAGCATGGCATGGGACTTATCCTCTTTCTTTTCCAAAAAACTGTCCCGATACCTTCCCTTGTATTCCCGATACAGATTTTCATCATAATAAACCTGTCCCTGCCTTCCGCCTCTGGCTCCCTGCCTTTCTCTGGTATCCCCGGCAGATCTGCCGCCTTCAAACCTGGCATCTGCCGGATTCTCATCGGTCTCCCAGTCCTCCCGCAACAAATACCGGCCTGGCTCTGTTTCCAGCAGATCCTCCTGATCTGCCTCCTCATCCAGGTAATCTTCCTCCTCCAAATATTCTTCATCCTCCCCCTGCTCCTTTTCTTTTCCTGGAACAGAAGGCAATGGCAATCCGTCCTTCACCGGCGCTCCACACTGACTGCAGAAGCGGTCCCCCTCCCGCAGCCCAGCGCCACATTTCTCACAAAACATTGCTTCCCTTGTATGATGTTATCAAAAACCCCTTGTCATACTTTCCTTTCTGTCTGTCGCGTTCATTTCTATATTTGCTCTATGTCAAAATCTTCTTTTATTTTCCGACAAATTATTTATATCATAAGAAGCCCGCCTTGACAAGAATTCTCCCTGGAAATTCCCCCTGGAATTTGGCCCTCTGTACTTTTCAGCCATCCGTCTTTAAGATTTCTGCAGCATCCTGCTCCTGCCAAAATGCCCGGATTTTATCCGGGATCGTCCTGCTGGTGCCAAAATGACAGCCCGCCCATTCTCTGGGAAACATCTGCCGGTACTGATACTGGCCGAACCGTTCATCCAAAAGCAGAATCACTCCCCGGTCCTCCTCTGTACGGATCACCCGTCCTGCCGCCTGAAGCACCTTGTTCATTCCGGGGCACAGATAGGCATAGCGAAATCCGTCCTTCTGCCTCTTATCATAGTAGTTTTTCAAAATCTCCCGTTCATTGCACACCTGGGGCAGCCCGGTGCCCACAATCACCGCACCGATCAGCCGGTCCTTTTTCAGATCAATTCCTTCACCGAAAATGCTTCCCATCACGCAGAAGCCTACCAGACTGGTCTCCCTTCCCGCTGCAAAGGTCTCCAGAAATTCTTCCCGCTGCAGCTCGCTCATACGACTGGTCTGACACAGTATTTCTGTGTTCTCCGGCTTCACGTTTTCAAAGCATTCCGCCACATCCTCCATCATCCGGTAGGAAGAAAAAAACACCAGATAGTTTCCCTGCTTTGCCTCCACAGTCATTCGGATGTACTCTGCCATCTTCCGGTACTCTGCAGGCCCCCGGCTGGCATAACGGCTGCTGGTATCCTGTCCAATCAGCACCTGCTGCTTTCTCCTGTCAAAACAGGACTCCGCATACACCGCATAATCCTCCCCGGAGCGGCTTAACAGGCTTTTATAATAATCAATGGGCAGCAGTGTAGCGGAAAAATAAATGGTGCTGTTTCCCTTATCCAGACATTCCTGAAGGTTGACGGAGGGATCCACACAGTAAAGCTTTAATTTGAATCTGCCGTCTGCCTCCAGTTCGCTGTAGATCACATAGCAATCATCCAGACGATCACTGATGTCTAAAAAACTTCTCACCTGAAAATACAGTTCCAGCACCTGGTCATTCTCTTCGTGAAACTCTTCCATGAATTTTTCCATCACTCCGCAAAGATTCATCAGAGCCACCGGAAACAGGCCGATATTTTCCAGCAGTTCATAATTTTCGCATTCCCGCTTCAGCCCCAACAGATACCGGTTGCATCGCTCCAAAGCCTTTGCAAGCCTGGAACTGTGCCCCTTCACTGCTCCTTTCACTGCCAGAAAATCTTCCTTATAAAGTTTTGCACTGAACATCTCCCGGCCCCGCTCTACCAGATTGTGGGCCTCATCAATCAAAAACAGATAGTCTCCCTTTACCCCTTCTGCAAAAAAACGTTTTAACTGAGCTCTGGGATCGAACACATAATTATAATCACAGATCACTCCGTCCACCCAAAGCGATACATCCAGCGAAAGTTCAAAGGGACATACCATCCACTGATCCGCCTGCGCCTCCAGCGCCGCTCTGTCAAAAACCTCCTGGGTAGTGATCATATCAAACACTGCATCATTGATCCGGTCATAATGTCCCTTAGCGTAGGGACAGCTTGGCGGATTGCACTCTCCCTCCGGGCAGCGGCAGATCTTCTCCTTTGCAGTGAGCGTCACCACCTTATACCGCAATCCCTGCCCCCTTAGAATGGAAAAGGCCTCCTCCGCCACCGTCCTGGCAATGGTCTTGGCTGTAAGATAAAAAATCTTATCGCCCAGCCCCTCACCCACTGCCTTTACCGCCGGAAATACGGTAGAGATGGTTTTGCCGGATCCCGTAGGCGCCTGGATAAACAGCTTTTTCTTTCTTGCAATGGTGCGGTACACCGCTGCCGCCAGATCCCGCTGCCCTTCCCGGTAGGAAAAGGGAAACTGTAGCTCTTTGATGGAAGCCTTACGCGTTTCCTTCCAGTGAAACTGCCAGGAAGCCCATTTTTTATATTCCTCCAGCACCTGAAAGAACCAGATTTCCAGCTCTTGCAGAGAAAATTTTTCCCGAAACCGTTTGATCTCCTCTGTCTCCAGATTGCAGTAGGTCATCTGCACCGTCATGTCTTCCAGCCCCTGGCCGGCCCCATAAAGGTAGGCATAGCACTTGGCCTGAGCCAGATGCACCAAAACCGGCTCCTTTAAAAATTCCAGGCTGCGGAAAATTCCCTTGATCTCGTCTACCACCGCCCCCTCTTCTTCCTGGATAATGCCGTCCGCCCGGCCTTCCACCCGGATTGCAAATTCTCCCATATCAAAACTTTGAGACAGGAACACTTCCGCCTGATAATTAGCTCCCATTTTCCCCTGAATCTTCCGGTGCAGCTTCCCTCCAAGGAGCATGGCATCCTTATCGCCCATAGGGCCTCTCCGATTATCAATATCTCCGGAACGCAAAATAAATTCCACCAGATTCCGCACAGAAATCCGTATCTCCTGACTCATAGGGAAGCTCCTTTCCTGATTCTTCTGCAGCGCTAACCCGTGTTACCCGCTTTCTCTCCATCTCTAACTGCTCTTTTTTTCCAGCCATTTTCCCATCACCACTGCTGTAAAACCATCACAGGAAACCTGTCGGCCAGTCTCCAGAAACTGATTCTTCCTCCAAAAATGACTGCTCTGCTCATTTCCTCTTGCATAGGCCAGCTCCACCCGTTCAAACCCCTGCTCACTAAAAAAACTGCATGCCTCAGCGATCATCCGGCTCCCCTTGCCCTGCCCCTGCAGAGCCTGATCCATCATAAAAAATCCGATCCATACGGTGCCCTTCTTTGGATACCCAAGAATCAGATCCGTCACTGCCGCCAAGTTTCCTCCGGAAAAAAAGCCCAGATAATATTTATCTTCTTTTCCCTTGCCCGCAGGCAAGGCGCTCATGTCCTGCAAAATCCCCTCCTTGGAAGGACGCGGAGGACAATATTCATAATATAGTGGATTGCCCCGGCACAAAGCCAGCACTGCCGGCACATCCGCCCTGCCAAGACGTCGTACCTCGTAAATGTCTGACAAATCTTCAACTTTTATCATAAGTTTCTCCTTCCCCCACACCCAAGCTTTTTATTTCTTAATGATTATAACACGGTTAGAAGAAAAAGTGTTCCCATACTCTCGGAATTTTCTCTTCCAAAGAATTTAAAAAAGGGGGTTGTAAAATACGAACTCCGGTGGATTTTCGGTGTGTTTTTCGCAGAAAACATGTTCGTTTTCGGAGAAAAATCACCCGAAAGGGTACCACCGGAGGTAT
>ENA-ORTM01001512-ORTM01001512.1-human-gut-metagenome-genome-assembly--contig:-NODE-1512-length-23748-cov-3.307644_pt1 | contig 23748 bp, 22 predicted proteins | sample MGYA00241909_ERZ509182 | MGnify/ENA primary metagenome ERZ509182 (study PRJEB26280, sample SAMEA2338855) | human gut metagenome | biome: human gut; feature: human-associated habitat; material: faeces...
TTTTTGTCCGGACTATTTTCAAGTGGTCAGAATCCGTAAAAAGACCGTAAAGAGAACATCTGTGCACAGACATTTCCAGGCAAAACTAATCCTGGAATTTTTCCAGATCCTCATTTTTACCGATTACATAGAGGATCTCACCCGTTTCCAGCGGTTGATTTGGCTGAAACTGCATAATCACCTCAGTTCCCCGCTTCATCCCCACCACGTTCAGCCCATACTGGCGCCGCAGATCCAGCTCGATCAGAGATTTTCCTCCCCATTCCGCCGGAACCGCCACCTCTACAAGAGAAAAATCGGGAGACAGAGCAATCCAGTCCATAAAATCCTGAGCGCCGATGTAACGCCCAATGCGCACTCCCATCTCCTGCTCCGGATACACCACCTTGGTCACTCCGATTTTTTCCAGGATTCTTCCATGCATATCATTTTTTGCTCTGGCAATAATGTACTCTACCCCCTGATCCTGACACATCATGGCGGCCACAATACTGGCCTCCATGTGATCCACCATGGTGATGATCGCTCCGTCTACATTCTTCAGCCCCAGCCCGGCTATGGCCTCCGGATCCTCTACATCCGCCGTCATAGCATAACTTACCTCATCAGCAATCATCTGAATCTTTTCCGGATCATTGTCCACCGCAATCACCTGACAGCCAGTACTTTCCAGCGTTCTGGCCACGCTGGCTCCAAACCGGTCTATTCCAAATACTACATACTGTTTTTTCATTTTCCTTCTCCTTATCGCTTTCCCTAATTCCTGAAAGGACAGCTCCCCTGCCCCCAAACCCTTATCCTACAACAATGTGTTCTCTGGGCAGCGTCCGCTTATCATTCTTCCTTCCCAGTTTTGCCGCCATCAAAAGAGGCAGAGTAATGGGGCCGATTCTTCCCACATACATCAGAAAAATAATAATGTATTTGCTTACTGTACCAAGATGAGGCGTCACATCTGCAGTCAGCCCCACCGTTCCCACCGCGGACACCACCTCATACATGGCGTCAATCAGATCCACATGGGGTTCCAGCAGGGAGAGCGCCGTTGTGCCTGCCGCCACCAGCATCATCCCCACAGTCACCACTGCGATTCCCATGCGCACGGTACTGATATCAATTTTTCTCTTATAACATTCTGTATCCTCATGTCCCCGAAGGATGGACCAGCAGGTAAGCAGAACCACTGCAATGGTAACCGTCTTCATTCCCCCTGCGGTGCTTGCCGGAGATCCGCCCACAAACATCAGTACGCAGGACACAAACTTGGATGCCTCCCGCAGTGCAGACTGAGAGATGGTAAAAAAGCCTGCCGTTCTGGTGGTCACTGACTGGAACAGAGCAGCCATTGCCTTCTCCGGTGAAGACAGCCCTCCCAGAGTTTCCGGATTGTTCCACTCCGCTGCTGCAAAGAACAAAACGCCCGCCAAAATCAAAGATACCGTCATAGTAATCACGATCTTGGTGTGAAGCGCCATTCCCCGCAGGGATTTTTCCAGTCCCTCTCTTTTTATAAAAAGGTTTTTCAGAAATTTGGTGATATCCTTCCATACCCAAAAGCCCAGTCCCCCTGTAATGATCAATCCCATAATAACAAAATTAATCCAGGGATTTCCAACGTATGCTGCCAAACTGGAATCTCCCAGAAGATCCACTCCCGCATTACAAAAGGCTGACACAGCGTGAAATACGCCGTACCAGATTCCCCGCAAAAAACCGTACTCAGGAATAAAATGCAGGGCAAGGCAGACAGCACCCACGCTCTCCACAATCAAAGTTCCCTTTACCACATAGATCAGCATCCGCACCATACCGCTGACAGTGTCCGTACTGAAATAATCATGTATCAGCACTCTGGAGTTCAAAGAGATCTTTCTGCGCAGCACCAGCAAAAACAGCATGCCGCACACAATAATCCCCCATCCTCCGATCTGGATTAAAGCCAACAGCACCAGTTTTCCCAGAAAGGTAAACTGAACCGCAGGCACCACTGTCACCAGCCCGGTCACACAGACGCAGGTGCAGGAGGTAAACAGGGCGTCAACAAAGTTCAGCCACTGACCATCTGCATTACAGATAGGAAGCATCAAAATCAGAGCCCCCAACAATATGATTCCCATAAACCCCAGGACCATAATCTTCAGAGCTCCCCATCTCCTCTTCCTTTTTTTTAAAAAGGTTTCCGGATTTTTTCGCAGATATTCCGCAACGGTTTTTTCTTTCTTCTCCATACCCATTCCACCCTGCTATTTTCCGGCTCCTATTCGCTGCCGGACGATCTCATAGGCCAGCACGCCTGCTGCCACAGATGCGTTCAGGGAATCGATCTCTCCTTTCATGGGGATAGAAGCGATAAAATCGCACTTTTCCCGCACCAGGCGGCTGACTCCCTCCCCCTCGTTTCCGATCACCAGACCCATGGGTCCCTTCAGATCCAGATCATACATCAGTTCTCCACCCATATCGGCGCAGACAAACCAAAGTCCTTCTTTTTTCAGTTCCTCAATGACAGCAGTCAGATTATTCACCTTGGCAACCGGAGTATAATTCAGAGCGCCGGCGGAGGTTCTTGCCACCACCGCCGTAAGTCCCACTGCGCGGCGTTTGGGGATAATCACCCCATGGGCTCCTGCCTGATTGGCCGTCCGAATAATTGCCCCCAGATTGTGGGGATCCTCAATCCCATCCAGCAGGAAAATAAAGGGCGGCTCCCCCTTCTCCCTGGCCAGGTTTAGAATATCCTCCACCTGAGCGTACTTATAAGCCGCTGCATGGGCAATCACGCCCTGATGCTTTCCTGTCTGGGAAAGTTGATCCAGCCGCTCCTTTTTCACCCGGTTCACAATGGTCTCCTGTTTTCTCGCCTCTCTGAGTATGGACATAACAGGGCCATCCGTCAATCCGTCCTGTACAAACAGTTTATCAATGGTCTTTCCAGAGCGAAAGGCCTCCAGCACCGCATTCCTTCCCTCAATGGTCAGCTCTTCAAAGCTCATATCCGCTTTCCTCCAATCCAAGACTGATCAAATCTATCATCCTCTGATATTCTTCCCTTAAATACAGATACCCCATCAGAGCCTCAAAGCCTGTGGCCTCCAGATATTCCCTGCGGCTGGCATTTTTCGCTGTATTGTACGGCTTGGCATTATGCCCCCGACGATAAACGGCCAGCTCCGCCTCCTCAAGACGAGGGAGCAGCGCCTGAATCAATTTTGCCTGGGCTCCCGCCCGCACAAGATTGGTAGCCTTCTGATGCAGCTTGGCTGTCTGGGTATTTCCTCGCTTTGCCAGCACGGTGCGAATCACAAGCTCATACACCGCATCTCCCACATAGGCCAGCGTCAGGGGAGAATATTGAGAAAAATCTCTTTTTTTCAGATGAAAGGCATCCTCCAGCAGAAAGGAAAATCCTTCCCCAGCCTTCCGATCTTCCTCCTTACCCCCACAGACTATGCTCTCTTCCATTTCACACCTTCTCTGGTATCCAGAAGCTGGATTCCCTTCTCCAGAAGCTGATCCCGAATCTCATCCGCTCTGGCAAAATTTCTGGCTTTTCTGGCTTCCTGACGTTCCTGTATCAGACCTTCAATCTCCTCGTCCAGAAGCTCCTCTTTCTTCTCCAGTATCAGCCCAAGTACCTCTCCCAGTTCCAGGATTTCATCCCGCACGGCCAGAATCAGTGCCCTGGAGTTTTCTCCTGTCACATTGGAATTTGCAAATTTTACCAGCTCAAAGATCACCGATACCGCATCTGCGGTGTTCAGGTCATCATCCATCGCCTCATCAAATCTGGAAGTAAAGGCTTTCGCTTCTTTTAATGTTTCCCCTTCTTTTTCCTGAAGCTCCTGAATGGAAGCATTGTCTGCCAGGAATTTCAGATTATCCACTGCATTGACAATCCGCTCCAGTCCATTTTTCGCAGCCTCCATCAGCTCTGCGCTGAAATTTAAGGGACTTCTGTAATGAGCGCTGAGCATAAAGAACCGCAGCACCTGGAGATCATATTTTTCCTTAATATCTCTGACTGTAAAAAAGTTTCCCAGAGATTTGGACATTTTCTTATTGTCGATATTTAAAAATCCGTTGTGCAGCCAGTATCTGGCAAAGGGCTTGCCATTGCAGCACTCACTCTGAGCAATCTCGTTCTCATGGTGCGGAAAAATCAGATCCTCGCCTCCTGCATGGATATCAATCTCCTCTCCCAGATAGCGCTTCGCCATCACAGAGCACTCAATATGCCAACCGGGACGCCCCTGACTCCAGGGAGACTCCCAGAAAGGTTCTCCTTCTTTTTTCGGCTTCCAAAGCACAAAATCCAGAGGATCTTCCTTCTCATCCTCCCCAGTCACCAGAAGGGAACGATTGCCGGAGCGCAGATCGTCCAGATTCTTGTGAGACAGTTTTCCGTACTCCTTAAATTTCCTGGTACGAAAATACACAGTACCATTTACATTATAGGCATACCCTTTCTCTACCAGATCAGAGATCATGTCCACCATTCCTCCAATCTCCTGGGTAGCCAGCGGATGCGTGGTAGCGGGACGTACGTTCATATCCGCCATATCTTGTTTACACTCTTTAATATACCGTTCGGAGATCTCCTGGGGGGATACGCCCTCCTCATTGGCCTTTTTAATGATCTTATCATCCACATCTGTAAAATTGGACACAAAATTCACTTCGTATCCCTTGTGCTCCATATAACGTCTTGCGGTATCAAACACAATCATGGGACGGGCATTTCCAATATGAATCAAATTATAGACCGTTGGGCCGCACACATACATCGAAACCTTTCCCGGCACCAGGGGTACAAACTCTTCCTTTTTCTTTGTAAGGGTATTATAAAATTTCATCCTGTTCACCTCATATTTTCAATTCACTGGTATAAAACTGGCGGCAAAATGCCGCCGCAAGTTCTCCTTTAGTCTATGCAATCCAATCTGGTTTGTCAATGAAAATGTTCCTTACGGTGCTTCCGCCTCCTGGCTTCTGCAGCCGCATTCCAAATCATCCCGCTCCAATCACACCACTTCACAGATCATGGTGTGACAGAAAGGATTCGCTGCCCCCAGCCTGGCCGGAAGATCTGCAATATCCACGGTCTCTATCCTGGCCTCCTCCGCAGCCAGAAGCTCCAGGCGGCGTATCTGACCGCCCTGAGGAGTAACGGTGAGTTCAAACAGCCCCTGATTCTGAGGGAGAAGCGCATCCGTCACATACCAGATCTTGGTAACCCTCTCTTTCGCCCTCACTCTGGTTATAAATGCTTCCAGATTGGTGATTCTGGCCATCATGGGCGGAAAAGCCTCTCTGGCCTCACACCTTGCGCAAAGAGGCTGCGCATCTTTTCCCCCCGCTGCTGCCTCTACTGTCTTTTCTGAAGCCGCAGACAGCTTCTGCCCCTTTCTGGCTTTACCGACCGCTTCTGCTTCCTCCGTCATTGCAGCAGATCGCTGCGCCCCAAAGAGGATCTCCAAACTGCCCCCACTGACCTCCTGTTCCTGCGCCAGCCTGCGGTAATAATCCGGGCTTCTCTTAGAAAACAACTGAAACTGGGATGTCATCTCCTGATTTACCTTCTCAGACAGACGCTCCAGAAGCTCTTGGTCTTCCAGAAGCTCCCGGTCGGCCTTCTTCCAATTCTCCGGCCTGATCCCTCCCGGCTCCATCCCCTTCGTCAACAAGTTCAGAATCCTATCCTCCTCCCACTGCCAGGGCCAGGCTCTTCCAAACCCAAAAGGCGTATAGATGGCTTCAGAAGCCGGCATCAGAAACACAAAGGGGGCTCCCTGCTGCTCCAGATCCTTCAGAGCCTGGGTAAGGAGGCTGCGCATCAAACCTTTGTGCCGATAATCCGGCTCTGTGGCAACTGCCACCACATACCAGAGTACCAGCTCCTCTCCGTTCCAAAGTACCCGGCAGGGGTTGAGATGGAGCATTCCATGAATGCCCGACTCATCCTCCGCCCCATAGATCTGATTTTCCCTTGCCCTGGTTTTATAATAGTAATCTACAAAGGATTGTTCATCCTCTGAAAATACCAGTTCATACAATGCTCTGGTATTTTCATGCTCCCAATTTTCCAGTTTTCTAAAATTCATAGTTTCATCCTTTTCCTGCTTCTGGGGCATCTTCTTTTTCTTCTTCCGGGCTGTCCCCGGTCTTATCCTCCCATCTGCCTGCAGCGCTGTCTCCTGACAGCACTTCCCTCTGCCTGCGGCTCCGCTTTCTGACAAGTCCTTATTCTCTGCATCCGCCGCAGCCTCCGCATCCCCCTGCTGTCATAACGTCGTCAGACACCAGATCCATCAAAGGCAGCAGCAGACAGATGGCCTGGGCAGAGATTCCCTCTCCAGTGCCCGTAAAGCCCAGCCCCTCCTCTGTGGTAGCTTTTATGTTCACCTGATCCACTTCAATCCCCAGAGCTCTTGCCACATTCTCCCGCATCTTTGGCAGATGCGGCATCATCTTGGGTTTCTGGGCAATGATGGTGGCATCAATATTTTCGATTACATAATTATGATCCTCCAGCAGCCTGCCCACCTGCTCCAAAAGAACCATGCTGGAAATTCCCTTATATGCCGGATCGGTATCGGGAAAATGCTGTCCAATATCCCCAAGAGCCGCCGCTCCCAGCAGTGCGTCCATAATGGCATGAACGATCACATCCGCGTCAGAGTGGCCGAGAAGCCCTTTCTCATAAGGAATTTTCACGCCTCCCAGTATCAGATCCCTTCCTTCGGTCAGTTTATGCACATCATATCCCATTCCTATTCTCATATACCTCATCCTTTCTTCTGTTCCTATTTCTGGCCAAATACTTCCAATGGAAAAACCGCCTTCTTATGAAAATAAGATAGCCATAAACCGCCTTCTCGTCAAGGCCTTTTGTTTTTCTGAAAGCTTCTCACCCTTCTATGGTATGACGAATAAAATCCCCTCTGAACAGATCTCAAAATCCTACGTCTGTTCAGAGGGGAAAATAGAAAAATTTTCAGGTGGCTTATAAAGTATACATTCTCTGCAGGATCCCTATCCCGTGGGCCGGATCATACAATTGCTTTTTCTATGATCCGGATTCTATCATCTGCGTTTCACGAGAACCATCTTCCTGTCCTGCACAGATACGATATCTGCCTGAACGCCATAGGCTTCTGCAATAATCTCCGATGAAAGCGCAGTATCCGGTTTCCCATCCGAAAGTATCCGTCCCTGCTTCATAACGACCACTTGATCTGCATAATCAAGTGCGTTGTTTAAATCGTGGATAACAGCCACCACTGTAATCCTTTTCTCTTTACTGATTCTTCTTAAAAGCTCCATTGTCTCTATCTGATAACGCAAATCCAAATTGCTGGTAGGCTCATCCAGAAGCAAAACCTCCGGTTCCTGCACAATTGCTCTGGCAAAGAGCGCTCTCTGACGTTCTCCTCCACTCAAAGCGCTCAGATTTCGAAATGCAAATTCCTCCAGTTCAAACTCTTCCAGCACCTCTGATACCAGATTAAGCTCTTCCGCCGAAGCCTTCGCTCCCATTCGGGGAAGTCTGCCGGAAAGCACCGTCTCCATTACGGATAACCCGGAAACCGCTGAAATATTCTGTGGAACATACCCGAAAAGTCTTGCTCGCCGCTTCAAAGACCAACTGCCAATATTTTCCTTCTCCCAGCTTATACTGCCCTGCTGCGGACCTATTAATCCATTGATACATTTTAGCAAAGTGGATTTCCCCGCCCCATTGGCTCCCAGAAGAACACAGACCGCTCCTTTCTCAACCCGAAAGCTTACCGAATCCAGTATCTTCTTTTTATGCATTCCTCTTCCATAGGAAAAAAGAAGACCGGTTGTCTCTAATCCAGACATATTACCTTCTTCTCCTCCTTTCCCGTAAAATCAAATACAAAAACAATGGCACCCCTACATACGACACTACAATCCCCACAGGCAGCGTAGTGGGCGAAAAAGCAACCCTTCCAACTGTATCTGCACCTGTTACAAGTATTGCTCCCAATACTGCTGAAAAAGGCAAAAGGTACCTGTAATCTCCCCCGATCAGCAGTCTGGCTATGTGGGGTGCCACCAGACCCACAAAGCCAATGATCCCAGTAAAACTTACTACAGAAGCCGTGAGAAGCGTCACACCTAATCCGCTGATTAGTCTTGTCCGTTTTACAGGAATCCCTAAAGACTTTGCCGTTTCATCATTGCCCGAATCCAACAGATTAAATGCCCAGCCATGATATTGAAATATAGGATAAGTCACCAGAAAAAAAACTGACATAATCCCAATATCTCCCCACTGCACGCTGTTCAGGCTGCCGAAAGTCCAATGTACGATTGCCGGAAGCTGATTTTCATTTGCAACGTACTGCATAGTTGAATTCATCGCACTGAACAAATAATTTAAAGCAATTCCAGTCAAAACCAGTGCTTCTGCCCGTAACCCCTGATAACTGGCCAGTCCATATACAAAAACTGCACATAAAACAGCCATTCCAAATGCACCAAGTACGGTCGCAAATTTGACGGAAGCAACGGAAATATTGCCAAACATAATCACCAGTGCCGCACCAAAAGCAGATGCGCCGGAAAGACCTGTGGTAAAGGGACTGGCCATTTGATTTCCTGTGATGGCCTGCATGGCTGCCCCCGCAACTCCAAGCCCGGCACCGGCCGCTATCCCTGCAGCAACTCTCGGCATTCTCAGCATCAACAATACGTTGATTTCCTTTTCCGAAAGAGGGGAAGCGCAAATAAGCTGATCTGCTCCTGGGAATAGAGTTACAAAGATGCGCCCGGGAGTCAGATCAGTAACTCCCAAGCAGCATGCTGTTCCCATCAGCAAAAGTAAAAACAGCAGCGTGACAGCAAAAAAAATCAGTTTCTTTCTTTGCTGTTTTTTATACTTTCTGGTTAGAATATGTTCTTTCATCCCTACCTGCCTGTCATTTCTATTCCTGAACAGGGACATGATAATAATAAGCCGAAGCGTCCGGCTCAAAGCCCTGGTATGCCATCCACTTCAAAAAAATGGCATCCGGATCAAGCTCTGTCATAAGCTCCGGATACAACCATTTGGCAATATAAGCGGCACCGATCATTTTTCCAAGACCGCCAGTAGAAAACGCAGTATTCAAATAGAAGTTTCCTTCTTTCACTGCGCGCAGCTCTGACCAGCCCGTTCTCGCCAAAAGTTCATTCGCTTTTTCCTCAAATTCTTCACGAGGCGGTGCCGTATAAATACCGCTGTTTCCAATTACTGCTCCTGCGAAAATCTTAACAATCAAATCCGGATCCGCTTCCAAAATTGCCTCCGGGTCGATATCCTTTCCGGCCAGGGTTTCATCTCCAAAAATGTTCTCACCGCCGCCCATAAGAATCATATTATGCCATCCGTCATTGGATGTTCCAGGAATACAGGTCGTGTAATCTCCTCCATACTCCCAGTACACCGTTTTTCGTTCTTCCACCTGTTCCAACTGTTGATTAATATAATCTACCGGCTCCTGATAGAAACTTACCAGCTCTTCCGCCTTTTCTTCCTTGCCAAAAAGCTCCCCGCAAAGCCGGATCTGTTTCGGAACATCCGAATTATCCCAGCCAGTAATCGTGACTACTTTGATACCAAAGGGTTCCAGTGCCGCTTCCGCTTCTTCCACCGGCCCATTCTTTGCCATTACCACTACCTGAGGATCCATTTCCACGATCTTTTCGTAGTCATATTCGTCCTTTCCAAAAGTTTCCGCTTCTCCAAACTGCGGCCAGTAAACCGTATCCTGGGAAGTATACTGATCCACCCCCACTACACAGTCCCCAGCACCTACCGCGCGGATCAGCTCATTATTATAACGATTTGCCACACACGCTCTTGTTACCGGAAGAGTCAGCTCCACCTCTCTTCCAAGGTCATCCACAAAAATCGTAGTTTCTGATGCATAACCGGTCCAGGCCCCCATTACCGTTACCGCAGCGCTGAATAAAACTGCTGCAATCCACTTCTTTTTGTTTCTCATTATCATTTCTCCTTTCGATTATTACATAAAAAAACCGCAGAACAAAGCACCTTTCTGCAGCCCAAATTAATCTGATCCTTAATGTGAACAATCGAAAGGGGAACTCTCCTGATCCGAAACTTCATCCCTGTCCAAACTTCGGCAAGTCTCCTGACTCATGGTTTCACCTTGGAACCGCCTTCCCGCCTGCGCAGTGGCCTATTGGTTCTTTGTACCCAAATACAGTAGTGATCGCTGTGAAGGATTCTGACCTTCTTCCTTTTTCATTTTCAAAATATTTTTACAAATTTTGAAAAACCGAAGCTGCTGATTTTTTATGTCAACTACAATCTAACATATACCAGACATTTTTTCAACATATAAACAATCTGTATTTACTTTTTTTGACAATAATACCTATTATAACTTGACAAACTATGAAACTCTTGTTACCTTGATTATGTGTAATTGAATATGCAGTATCAGGTGCAGGATATCCATTTATCCTGAAAAGGGAATCCGGTGAGACTCCGGAGCGAACTGGTCACTGTATTCAGGGAGCGAACTTCTGGCAGCCATTGCATACCTGCGTATGTGAGAAGGGGAAGCGAGCGATGATCTGTAAGTCAGGAAACCTGCCTGGTATATGAGATGTGCTCCAGATACAGCGCAAACATCCCAACCTATCATGTACCTTTACCGGTATCTATGATTTGATCTTAGTATCTGCTCACAGGGGCAGATTTTTTGTTTTTTATGAAAGTTTGCTTCCGGATCAGTGCAGGTGCTTCTTTCACGGATGGTTCTCTTAGCAACAAAATACACAACACAATCACTTATACCAAAGGAGAACAAACAAATGAAAAAAAGAAGCTTAATCACTCTGTCTCTATTCACCGCCATGATTTTGTCCGCAGGTTCTCTGACCGCCGGGGCAGAAGAATCTCACTATCCGGTAACCATCACTACCTATGATTATGAAAAAAATCCGGTAGAACTTACCTTCCAGGAGAAACCTTCAAAGGTTATTTCCGGTCAGCAGATCTGGAATGAGATTCTTCTGTATTTTAATCTGGATGAGTACATTGTGGGAGCAGCCACTTCTGACTCCAATGTATACGGAGATCTTCAGGAACGCTATGATGCTCTTCCCAAGCTGGAGGACACCTGGAACAACAAAGAGGGAATCGTGGCCCTGGAACCGGATGTGTTCTTTGGCTGGCGCTCCCACTTTGCAGAGGACAGTCTGGGTGATATCTATGACTGGACAGAGCGGGGAATCCAGCCAGTGGTCCTCAACTGCGCAAATAATGCCTGCGGCAATCCCTCCATCGAAGGCGTTCTTCAGGATTTCAAAAACGTAGGCGCTATTTTTGATATTGAAGATCAGACCGATGCTTACGTTGCAGACGCGGAAAAAATGCTGGATGAAATCCAGAAGAATGTATCCGCTCTGGACGCTCCAAAAACGGTACTGATGCTGGAATATTACGAAGGTTCCACCAGTGTGTTCGCATGGGGGACAAATTCCCTCTCCGGTCAAATGATCACCTACGCAGGCGGCAATAATCCCATTGCTGAGCAAGGGGATATCTCCCTGGAGGATATCGTTGCCATCAATCCGGATAAGATCATCCTGATGAATGCTGGAAATTCAGATACAGAGGAAGACCGCCAGAGCATCTACGATGCTTTTTATGCCTTAGAAGGGCTTCAGAATGTAACAGCAGTCAAAAATAAAGACGTAACCATCTATGCGCTGGATGACGTTTATGGCGGAGGCATCCGGATTGTTCCTGCAATCGACAGCATTTACCACTGGATCTATGACTAAAAAACAGCGGTCCATCATGGCAATTCTCCTGACAGGATTGACTCTGGGGTTGATCCTGTCCATTATTTTAGCAGTCACCATCGGAACCGTGCCAATCTCCGCCAAAGATGTCTACGGAATGATCTTATATCAGCTCACCGGGTTGGACCTGGGAGGCATGGCAGCCCTAAGCCAGGGGCCTATGCAGGATATTGTCTGGATCATACGCCTTCCCAGAGTACTGCTAAGCTGCATTGTGGGGATGAGTCTGGCTCTGGCCGGCGTTATCATGCAGGCCACTGTCCAGAATCCTCTGGCCGATCCCTATATCCTGGGGCTTTCTTCCGGAGCCTCTCTTGGCGCCACCTTCTCCATTATGATCGGCGCTTCCTCCGTGTTCACAGGGGCTCTTGCAAACACCGGGATCACCTTCTGGGGCTTTCTTGGTTCTGTGCTGGTATCCCTGGCGGTTTTCTTTTTAGCCAGTATAGGCGGAAGGATCACCACCTCCAAGCTGATCCTTTCCGGAACTGTCATGTCCAGCATCTGCGGAGCCTTCTCCAATATCATTATTTACATGAACAGTGATAAATCTGAGATCCAGTCCATCACCTTCTGGACTTTCGGAAGCCTGTCCACTGCCACCTGGGAAAAGCTTCGTCTGCCTGCCCTCTGCCTGCTTCTCTGTTTTCTGTTTTTTATGACCCAGCTTCGCAGGATCAACATCATGCTTTTGGGTGACGAGGCAGCCGCGACCCTGGGCGTGGATCTGGCCAGATCACGGAAAATCTACATGCTGATCACCTCCCTGCTTACCGCTGTAGTGGTGTGCAACTGCGGAATCATCGGCTTTGTCGGGCTGATGATTCCTCACATTGTCCGGGCTGTTGTAGGCACTGACTATCGCCGTCTGCTGCCCGTCACTGTGCTTACCGGAGGAATCTTTATGATCTGGGCAGATGTAGCGGCCAGAACTCTGGTCCCGAAAAGAGAAATTCCTATCGGCATCATTACCGCCGTCATAGGCGCGCCGGTATTTCTGATCATTATGCTGAAAAAAGCCTATGGATTTGGAGGGAAAGACTGATGGAACTTGCAGCAAAAAAGGTTTCTGTTGGAATCGGCGGAAAAGAAATTGTAAAAGAAGCCTCCATCCGAGTAAAGCAGGGAGAAATTGTAGGGCTCTTCGGTCCCAATGGAAGCGGAAAAAGCACTCTGCTAAAGAGTATTTACCGGGTCTTAAAACCCTCTGGGGGAGAAATTTTTCTGGACGACGTTGAACTGAAAAAAATGCCCCACCGGGAAACTGCCAAAAAAATGGCCGTAGTGACCCAGTTTACCACCCTCAACTTTGACTTTACTGTGGAAGAGATGGTCCTCATGGGCAGAAGTCCCCATAAAAAGCCTTTTGACCGGGATACGCCGGAAGATTTCCAAATTGTCAGGGAATGCCTGAAAAAGGTGGATATGGAGGCCTTTTCCAAACGGAAATTCTCCACGCTATCCGGTGGTGAAAAGCAGCGGATCCTTCTGGCCAGAGCTCTGGCTCAACAGACCGAGACCCTGATTCTGGATGAGCCTACCAATCATTTGGATATCAAATATCAGCTTCAGACCCTGGACATCATTAAGCGTCTTGGGAAAGGCGTTCTAATGGCGCTTCATGATCTGAATCTGGCCTTTCGGTACTGTGATTATGTATTTATCCTAAAAAATGGAATCGTTGTGGCGGACGGCACGCCAGAAAAAGTCATTACAGAGGAACTGGTCAGAACCGTCTATGAGGTGGAAAATCAGATCTTTATCAACCCCATTTCCGGTTGTCCTATGGTAACGTTTCTCTCCCCGCTGCCAAATGGATCTCCGGCCGTTTCCTTTGATCCAGCCGCAAAACCGCCTTCCCTATCCCCCAAAGAAAGGAGTCTTTTCCCATGAAAAAAATCGCCATACTGACCTGCCTGAAGGCCAATACCGTCTGCACCGGTGCCTCCTGCTTTCAAGCCTTTCACCAACGCACCAGAGGCTTTCAAAGGTATGCCGGTCAGGAGGTGCAGATTGCCGCTTTTATGAAATGCAATGGATGTACCAGCGATCCAAAGACAGATGCAGGAATCAAAGAAAAGGTTGCCCGATTGAAGAGCGAACAGATCGAAACCGTACATATCGGTGCCTGCACCTTGAAAGAAAATGGAGAGCGCTGTGAAAATATCGCAAAAATTATAGAAATGATCAAAAAGCAGAATATTTCCATTGTAGAAAAAACCCATGACCTATGAACACACAGGGCTGGAGGAAAATTCATTGGTATCAGAATTTTCCTCCAGCCCCAATTTTTCACTTTTCTTAACGCACCGGACAAACCCCATTGGCGCAGTCTGATCCGCCGATATCTAATTCCGTCTCCTCATGCTCATATCTGGACAGCAGAGAAGGATTGAAGGGGCGCATGGCATCCCTTCGCCGTTCGTATTCCTCCTGTTCAATAGCCTCGTAAGGCATCAGCTCATAAAAATTATCATCATAGCTCAAGAAAGAAAGGGCCACTACCTCATCCCAGTTTTCCCAAACCCACTGCTCCACTTCCTCCCACTCATTTTCCCGCACATGAACTGTAATGGAGCAGTTATGATCCACATAATGCTGCATAAACATCTTATAATTTTCCAGCTGTTCAATGGCTGAAACGTCAGATTTCACCAGCCCTTCTGGCGCCTGTACCGGAAACTCCACCACCTTGGTGATGGGATCCTCCGGATCCTGCCCCACCTCCGGCAAAACCGGATAGCCCAGATCTTCGCAGACCTTGCAGAGAGGATCTGCGGCAGTGATCCGCACCCTTCGGATATAGTAAGGAGAGTGAGAATAGTGAATCCCGCTGGATACTGCCGGAAGCAGGGATAAGGTCCCCTCCGGTTTAATCGTAGTCACTAACAGCGGCTCTTTTCCTCCCAACTGCGCTGCCATTTCCTTTGCTGCCCCATGAGCGGCTGCCCGCAGCTCCTCCAGAAGCTTTACCTGTTCCTCCCTGGTCATCTCTGTGGCATTCACCATATCCTGCCAGCCGGTAAGAGAACATCCCAGCAAGCGATCCCTTTGCTGCACCGCATTCCACTGATGAATCTCCAGTTCCCGACAAGTCATCCTATATCCTGCCCTGGCGGAAAGGCGCTGAGCCTCCAGCAGCTTTTTCCGGTTCAGCCCTCCCTCCTCCACAAAGCCCATCACATTTACTGTGGTGAGGTTGCACAGACCGTGACTGTCTAACAGAATTTCTCCGCAGGGATTGCAGCCATTAAAATTGGGGCGCCGCTTTGCACCTGCCTCTTCATTGATCCACCCCGGTTCTCCGGAATAGCGCATCTGCTGCAGATGCCAGTGAAGCTTGTCCCTGGAAGGCTTGCACCGGTAATAAATAGAATTGTTGCTCATCTGCCTGTGGGCAATTTTTTTGTCGATTTCCCAGTTTCCGTTAATCTGACGATACAGATGGCTCTTTGCCTGGATACAGCTCTCATCTTCCGCATCAATCAGACCAATCTCTGAGGTGCGGCGCACTCCTCCGGAAACCACATTTTCTCCGATGATATTGGCAATATCCAAAAGATCTATCGGCTTTAGCGCCACCCACTCTGCATTTTCCCGTTTTCCCGCTGCGGTAATGATCCTGTGAATCTTATCCAGCATATTCATCATGGAGGCATAGCCGCTGGCAGTTCCTCCGAAGGTCTTCAACCGTTCCCCCTTGGGCCGGATAGAATCGTATACTACGATCAATCGGCGGATCTTCCGGTACTCCTGATTGGTTAACAGATCAAAATAGTGGGTCAGAGCCTGAGCCCATCCCTCCTTGGAATCTCCGATGGTGATGGTGGCCGTATCTCCTGAAAATGTCAGATCCGTATATTCCAGCCGTTCTCTGGCTGGACGGGGATCATAGGACTTCTGGATAATGCTGAAATCAGTCCGCACCGGAGGCAGTTTCTTGGCATCTGACTCCAGCACCCGGACTCCAACGCCGCTTCCCACCATTAACAGGTAGAACAGATCATGAAATGCTGTAAAGCTGTCGATTACCGTAAAAGCGCAGTTATAATTTGCCATAGGATACTGTTCTGCCACCGCCGTACCGCCTACCCAGAGCGTACGTCCGGAAAGAAACTGGCGCATGTGATAAATATTATCGTACAGCTTTTCTGCCTCCTCCCTGGAAGTAGGCGCCAGGGAACAGTTATACTCCACTGCCCGGCATACCGTTTCCCACCAAAATTCTCTTCTTCCGTTGTTCGGCAGATATCTGGAGTAGGTTCTGGTATATACGAAGGCGCCTAACTGCTCCATAGGATTTTTCGTATGCTTATAGGGACTTAAAAATTCTTTTCTCAGCAGACCTTCTTTTCTGACGCCTCCAGCCCGCTCCTTTTCCTTTTCTAACCGGTACCGAATATAGGCCTTGGCAGTCTGATACTGATGCTGTTCAAACAGCGTCTCCTCCACGGTATCCTGGATCACCTCAATATCCCAGGTCTCTTCCTTTCGTTCCTGAAGCTTTGCAGACACTGCCCGGGTAATGCTCTGCACCATCTCATCATCATGTTCCCCCACTGCCGCCGCTGCCAGCTCAATTGCTCTTGCGATAAATTCTGCGTCAAAGGGCACAACTTTACCGCTTCGTTTTCTTACATTCATAGGACACCTCCTGATTTTCTGCACTCCAGGTTCTGCCTCCCAACTGGCACAGCTGAATCTTCCTCTCTGTTCGCCTGATTTTTCCTGTTTTGGGGCAGTCCCTTTTTTGTTATCATATCAGATATCCTAGTAAAATACTAGGATTTTCTTTCAAGAATCCTGTTTCTTCTATTTTACACAAAAATCAGGTTCCTTTTTTAGAAAAAGTATCTATTTTGCCGTACTCTGTTTTTTTCCATCTCTTCCGCAGCCGGCCGGTTCTCTGCAAATTCTGTTTACTATTTCCTTCTTTTCGCTTATAATAGCATCAGTATGCAAAGGGCTGCACCATCCTTTGAAACGGTTGAAGAAGTTATGAACATAATGGAAGGAAGATACCCTGCTTATGAAAAACAATGCCATGAAAAAATATTTTTATATTTCTCTCACTGTGCTGGGCACTGCTGCTCTTGGCGGACTGGTGCTAATGCTTCTGTTTTATACAGACGACCTGGCCAACGCTGTCAAACGTCTGCTGGCTATTCCCCAACCCTTTATTTACGGCGCAGTGATCGCCTATATTTTGACTCCCGTGTGCAGACTGCTGGAAACTCTCCTCACCAGGCTGGAACACCGTCTCTTTAAAAAGGAACATCCTAAAATTCTTCGGGCCTGCTCCGTAGGTCTTAGCTTTGCCCTGGGACTCCTGCTGATCTTTTTGTTTTTTGTGGCTGTGATTCCTCAGCTGGTTACCAGTATCTCTGCCATCATCTCCCTGATTCCCGATGTTATGACCGACTTCCAGATCTGGCTGGAAACCCTTGAGAGCGGGGAGTGGTCTCACGAGCTGGTAGTAGCTCTGGAACAAGCCATCACCACCTTGAGCAAATGGCTGGAGGATTTCCTCAGCACAGACCTTCTGCCCCAGATGCAGGCCCTCATCTCCAATGTGACCTCCAGTGTGTTCAGCCTTATCGATGTGCTGAAAAACTTCGGTATCGGCTGCATTGTGGCTTTCTACCTGCTCTCAGGCAGGGAGCGTTTCTGCGCTCAGGCAAAACTGCTGCTGTACAGTATTTTTAATCAGACCTGGGCAGACCGGATCCTGGCGGAGGTTCACTATGCAGACCGGATGTTCAGCGGCTTCCTAAGCGGCCAGCTGCTGGATTCTGCTATCATCGGAGTAATCTGCTTTTGCTTTACCTCCCTCACCAAGACTCCCTACGCCCTGCTGATCAGTGTGATCGTAGGCGTCACCAACATGATCCCCTTTTTCGGGCCATACCTGGGGGCAATCCCATCTGCCATTTTTATCCTCATGGTGAGCCCCTCCCAGTGTCTGCTGTTTCTTATTTTTATCCTGATCCTGCAGCAGATTGACGGAAACGTGATCAGCCCCCATATTCTGGGAGAAAAATTGGGGATCTCCGGTATCTGGGTTCTGTTTGCCATCCTGTTTTTCGGTTCTTTGTGGGGTCTTCTCGGAATGCTCATCGGGGTTCCGGTGTTTGCCATTCTCTACGATCTGATTCGAAAATCCATCCGCTTAGGACTCCGGCGTCAAAAACAGGAAGCCCTGCTGGAGGATTATCGCCGAAATTTCCCGGAGGACTGATCTTAAATACACTTAGTGCCGTTCCTCCCCCTCAAAGGTTTCGCAGAACCTGGCCGAGAAAGAAGGCTCCCTATTTCCTGCATACAGATGGGAAATATCCCCGATTTTGGAAGCCCGGAAGGTAACAATGCCCTTTTCCCGCTCCTCTGTAAATACCTCTGTGACAGAGGTGGGCGCCATGGCCAGATTCTGCCACAGCAGGAAAGGCGAAACATTCCACAGATGGGACAGCACCGCGCAGGTGGCGCCAAAATGGCAGTACAGGGCAATGGTATCCCGGTTTCCCTGATGGGTTCTGTACCATCCAGCCTCCCGGTGATAGCCATACTGCGCCAGCAGTTCATCCACCCCTGCCGAAACCATCTCATAAACTTTGTTGAGATCGCTGCAGCGGGCCACCTCACTGTCCTTCCACCCATCTCCCGTAAAATACTCCGGCTGTTTCTGCCAGTAGGAGGGAACCATGTCCCAGGCAATCCGTTTTCGGAACCTCCCATCCTCTTTCTCTGTATCCGGATAAGCCCTTTGCAGAGCCTCACTTCCATTAATGTCCACTCTGGCTGGAAATTCCTGAAGCCAGTCCAGCACACTGGCCATTCTCCCGTTTCTCTTCAGTGTATACTCTGCGGTCTCCCTGGCTCTCCCAAGAGGCGATACATAAAAATCTGTCACGTCTTCTTTTGCCATGCGCTCCGCCAGAAGGGCAGCCTCTACCTTCCCTCTTTCTGTCAGCGCATCCCTCTCATAATCAGGATCCCCATGGCGTATCAATAAAATTCTCATTTTTCTCCTTTCCGGCCATCCTGCCCTTCTCCCTGCACGCAGATCACCATTTCCGGATACTTTCCCACCGGCAAAGGCAGACAGGGCCGCCAACCGTGGCCCCAGCCATCGAATTGTGTTTTATAACGTTTTCCAGAACATGGTATCTTCTTTTTCGCCCGTATCTTCATTGCCTCCCTCTGACAGGATTGAAAAATCTTCCCTGGGATAGAAGGCAACTGCTCATAAATTCTTCTGGGCTAAAAGAATGAGGGGCCATATTTCCCAAAAGCCACAGCTTCATAACCTGTTCTGTATCTGACATCTGGAATTTCCGAATTATCTTTTCTCCCTCCTGCACTTTGCTGAATATCGACTTGAAACACCGGCAGTAAGAAGAACCATACACAGACCGGAGAGGAAAAACCAGACATTTACCCCTACTTTTTCTGCTATTGGGCTGCTAAAAAGCAAGCCAATCGGCATTGTAACAGAAGAGATCAGAGTAAGTACCGAAAATGCCCGCCCCATTTTTTCCGGAGATATGGTTTCCTGCATATAGGCAGTCAGCGGAATTGTATGAACATTTCCGAAAGCTCCTAAACAGCTGCAGCCTCCTGCAAAGAAAAACCAGCCACCATAAGTCGGCGGTATGATACCGCAGATCAGTGACATCACTCCCATTCCAAACAAACCGATAAAGGAAACTCTGATTTTCCGATTTATCTTCAGAACGCTGGAAAATAAAAGGGAAGCTATCATCATGCCAATTGCAAAGGACAGTTCCACAGCGCTGCCATACATTGCCGACAACTTAAAATAGTCACTTGTCATCAGTGGATAAAAAGAAGATAACGGTGCATAGAAGAACATACAGAGTGCTTCTGCACTCACGATATAAAACAATTTTTTATCTTCTTTGAATACCTGCAATCCCTCTTTTATTTCTGCTGTAAAATGCTGTTTTTCCCGTTCTGTCTTTTCAAGTTCCGGAATTTTAACAATAGCTAACGCAATACTTGCTAAAATTGCTCCCACCACATCGCTCATCAAAACGACGGACATCGGGAAAATCGCATACAAAGACGCACCGATTACCGGCCCCAGTAAAAATGAACCGGCATTTAGAAGCTGCATCCACCCATTCGTCTTTACTAACTGATCTTTTGGTACAAGCTCCGGAATAATCGACTGTATTGCCGGCTGCTGGAATGTGCTTCCAATTCCCCGGACACACAGCATAACAAACACCGTCCATACAGGCAGGTCAAAAAAGAACAGCAATCCTGCATAAATCAGGGCAACTGCCCCCATTGCCATATCCGAAAAAATAGAGATAAATTTTCGGTTATAACGGTCAGCCGCAATTCCAGCCAGCGGACTAAATAAGGTCATTGGGAGATAGGCAACAAGCCCTGCTATTCCCAACATAAATGGCGAAGATGTTTTTTCAGCAAGCCACCAAATCAGAGCAAATTGAACGCCGTGGCTTCCTAACATGGAAACTGCCTGTCCCAATGCGACAGCCATAAACTGTGATTTCCATTTTTGTTTTTGTATTTTTTCCATATCAAATTGTCCTCTCATTTGCAAAATAGTTTTTCAAACAGGGGACAATATCAAATGCGATCATCCCCTTATTGTGCTGCTTCCGACATCAAGCCACCTCCCTTCAAAAAATTTTATTTTCCGCTTAATATAGCATCCCTGTACACGGATGCAGCTATAAATAGTTCCTGATAGCTAATTTAATATATCTATTTTCCATTACTAGCTAATCAAACAGCAGACTATAAGCCTCCTCATACACGCCTTCCGAGTGGACAATATGATAATACCTGTCATTCAATTGTGCAGAAGAAAATTGCGAATCATTGTGTAAATTTACAAATAGTGATGAATTTTCCAAATCCACTTTAACGGTGATGTGAGTATCACCATCTAAAACGGTATGGGATTTTATCGCAGGTAAAAGTTTATTTCTTATTTTTACATTTTCAAATACAGATACAAGACGGTCATTTAAATCTTTTGATATTTCATTCTTTGATAAATCTAATGTACCATATATACCGTCTTTTTTATAGTCAATGCTAATTAATCTTATTTCAGGATTATCATTTGAACGAATCATCTGTTTATCCTTAAAATATACGAAGCATGTCATTGCAGCAGCGATAACTACTAAAAACAAGTAAAAATATTTCTTCCGTTCTGCTTGTCTTATCCCTTCAACGAATCGGTTCTTCTCTTGCTTCATGATTGATCCTTTTTCAAAATTCCAATTTTCTGCACTTTTCCTTATAGCTTTTTACACATAAATAATTCTTGCTTCCTTTGTTTTAAACTAACTTCGTGATTGTTATTATAGAAACCGACAAACTCAAAAAAGATACCCAAACTGGTCAATGCACCTGCTGCAAAATCATCGATCGGATTATTAAAAATCATTGCCAATACTTCAAATTGATGATTTAAAATAACCAACAAAAAGCAAATACCACCTATAATAAAGTACTTATTTACTTTCTTTCTTTTGACTTCTTTTTCATTGCTGCTATATTCTGCAACCTTCAATACAGCTTCTTTTAATTCTTCATTCATTTTCTCGCTTTTCCGTTCTCCCTCCAATAATTCTCGCAAATCAATTTCATAATAATCGGACAGCTCAATCAGCGTATCTAAATCAGGCATATTATTACCTGTTTCCCACCTTGATACAGACCGTCGAGATACATGAAACTGTTCTGCAAGCTGTTCCTGAGTAAGCCCTTTCTCTTTACGAAGTTCTTTCAAAAATTCTCCAATTTTTATTTGATTCATATTTTTTTGGCCTCCTTGGAAAACATCTTATCTTTAGCCAACTAAAAAGTACAGGACACAAAGCGAGCAATATCCTGATTTTATGAACGGGACACTTCATGTCTCATTCATGATCCATTCAGAAAGCCCCAATGATACTATTTCTTCTTTTTCAGCTTCGGGGCTGGCAGTTCCTCATACAATGAAAAAGCAAAGTGCATACAATCCACCCAATATATAATTTGCTCGTAAATTAATATTCCAAACTATCTGCGTTCAAAAGGAAATACTTCATTCCCATAATGACAAAGCCTTCCTCATTTCTCCAAGGTTTCTTGCTGCCATTCACAATGACAATTTTCTTGAAAGAGTCCGGAATATTACGCAGAGAACTGAACTCCTGCGTCTGCTTTTCTTCTGAAGTCATGTCATAAGCAACCTGGATGTAATATCTCTGATTGCCCTGATTTACCACAAAGTCAACCTCCAGCTGCTTGCGAGCTCGCTTACCTTCCTTATCCTTCCCGAAGATCTCCACAATCCCCACATCCACATTGCAGCCACGGATCAACAGCTCATTATATACAATGTTCTCCATGATATGGGTAGGTTCCTGCTGTCTGAAATTCAGCCGAGCATTCCTCAGCCCCAAATCAGTAAAGTAGTATTTCAGATTTGCACCGACATACCTTCTGCCTTTAATATCATATCGACTTGCCTTGGAAATCAAAAATGCATCCGTCAAATAGTCAATATGGTTAGAGATGGTTTTATTGGCATAAGTCATCTGACGCTCACTGGCAAAGGTATTGGCAATCTTCGATGGATTCGTCGGGGAACCGATCGCAGATGCAAGCACATCAACCAGAATACCGATCTCATCCACACTCTGAATCTTATTTCTTTCTATAACATCCTTTAAATAAACATTTGAAAAAATATTTTTTAGATAGTCTGCTTTCTGTCGTTCACTCTGGAAGGTTACGACCTGGGGAAGTCCTCCGTAGATCATATAGTCATCCCAGGCTTCATCATAATCGCCGTCATAGACAGAATAAAACTCCGCAAAAGAGAGGGGATAAATTCTGATTTCATCACCCCTGCCACGGAACTCGGTCACGATGTCGCTGGAAAGGAACTTGGAGTTACTTCCGGTAACATACACATCCATATTGCTCATGCGGAGCAGACTGTTCAGCACTTCCTCAAATCGTGGCATAAACTGCACTTCATCCAGAAGCAGATAATACTTCCCATCTTCTTTCACAGCATCCTTGATGAACTTAAAGCACACCTTGGGATCTCTTAATTCCTCGTTCTCAATACCGTCCAATGCAATCTCAATAATATGGTTGGCATCAACACCGTTCTCCAACAAATATCTCTTAAAGATGGTAAACAGCAAAAATGATTTTCCGCATCTACGAATGCCGGTAATCACCTTTATCATTCCATTATCTTTTCGTTCAATTAGCTGCTGTAGGTAAGCGTCTCTTTTAATTTCCATTATCGCACTCCCCATTTCCGTGCATCCGCACACTTTTTGGTAATGGTATTCTATCACAAAACAAATTGAATTTCATTCCTATTTTGTGTGCATCTGCACGTTTTTATATAATGAAGGCAAATATTTTTCAAATCTGCAGCCCACTAAAAAGTACAGGACACAAAGCAAGCAATATCCTTGAGCAATTTCTGTTGCATAACCTTTGCACCAAAATTTTTTATGTACACAATACGCGATATCATATACTTTCTTATCTTCACTTATCATGAAACTGCACGTTTCCCCCGTTCTAAGGTATCTTTAAAGACAGGAATTAAATACTATATGCCCATAAAGCATCTTCTTTCGTAAATCCGCTTAATAAAAGTCTTGAAGTTTCAATATCAATTATTTTCAATTTTTCCCCCTCACTTTCTATTTTCATCAGCACGCCTCCCCGATAATCTCTATTTTTAGTGAAAACAGGCAGTTAATCCTAAAACTGCCTGCTCTGTGGATATGGATATAATTTTCTCAAAAATCATAGCAATGCTATTCTGATAAACTTTCAAGAATTGAAATATCATGCTTATCTTTATCTCTTAATTCATAA
>ENA-ORTM01001515-ORTM01001515.1-human-gut-metagenome-genome-assembly--contig:-NODE-1515-length-23703-cov-3.175025_pt1 | contig 23703 bp, 17 predicted proteins | sample MGYA00241909_ERZ509182 | MGnify/ENA primary metagenome ERZ509182 (study PRJEB26280, sample SAMEA2338855) | human gut metagenome | biome: human gut; feature: human-associated habitat; material: faeces...
TTTTCCCTATCTGCATTATGTGGGAAATTACCTCCGGGATTTTGCGGAGAATCTTTTCCAGGGGGATTTTTCTGTAAAAATGTATGATTTTACCCTGGGTATGGGAGATGATGTGAATGCGGTTTTCCGTTCGCATCCCCTGGATTTTCTGAGTGTCCTGGTGCCGGGACGGTATACGGAAGTTTTGTATAATCTCCTTACGCTGCTGCGGATGTATCTGGCAGGGCTTGGCTTTTCGGCTTTTTGCCTCTACATGAAGCGCCCGGCTTCTGTGGCGCTGCTTGGCAGTATGGTTTATTTAAGCTGCGGCTATGTGATGAAGCTTGGAATGATGCATCCCACCTTTCTTTCCGCCATGATTGTTTTGCCTCTGCTGCTTCTGGGGGCGGAGCAGGTGATGAAGAAGGGCAGTATTCTGCTGTTTTCTTTTGTGACGGCTATGGGCTTTTTAAGCAATTATTACTTTATGTATATGTGTACCCTGGCCTTGGGCATTTACGTGCTGGTGCGCTTTTTTGAGCTTTATCAGGACAGGAGAGGGAGAGAATTTTTTTCTCTGTTTTTTCGGATGGGGGGCGCTTATTTGCTGGGGCTTGGAATGACGGCGGCAGTGCTGTTTCCCACTATTATGAGGCTTACTTCCTCCCTGCGTCTTGAAACAGAAAGCGCAGGAGAAAATTTGCTGTTTTATGAAAACTGGAAACGGTATTACCAGTGGTTTTTGGATCTGATTGCGCCCTATCGGAATACGGGGAGCAATACGCATCTGAATTTTTGTGTTTTGGCGATTCCGGCGGCGGTGCTGCTGTTTCTGCAAAAAGGACGGAAATATCTGGGGCTGAAAGCGGCCCTGGCCCTGGAGGCGGTTATGCTGCTGATCCCGGCAGGCGGTTATGTGATGGCAGGGTTCAGCAATGTGAACAACCGCTGGACGTTTCTTCTGTCCTTTACCCTGGCGCTTGTCTGCGTTTTTGTATTTCAGGAGTTTCATGTGCTTACCCAAAAAGCCAGGCGGGCACTTCTGATTTTGTGTCTGGCCTTTGGCGGGGCAGCGGCTTATGATTACCTGTTTCAGTCCCAAAATCCCTATGTGCTTCTGGGATTTGGGGAGCTTTTGGCAGCTGCCTGCCTGCTGGCATTTGGGACAAACTTATGGAGAGGGAAAAAAGAACGGATGAGAGCCCTCTTTGGGCTGGTGATGGTGAGCACCCTGATCAACAGCTATGCCACCTTCAGCCCCTCTCTTGGAAATATGTCCAGCCAGTTTACAGACAGAGGGCAGGTGCTTTCTGACTATGAAACTTCTCCCTACACCCGGTACAGCCGGATTGAGGAGGATGGATTTTTCCGCACGGATACCAGCGTGATGGGAACCGGGAAGGAGAATTGCTCGGTGATCTTAGGTTATCAGGGCGTCTCTATGTACAACAGTGTTCTGAACGGAGATCTGACCCAGTATCTATTAGATCAGGAGAGCCCGGGAATCAATGCTGTGCATCGGATTTTTGGCCTGGACGGCCGTACAGCCTCAGAGGCGCTGGCTAATGTAACGTATTATATGACTGCGGCAGGGGATGAACAGCAGGTGCCGTACGGGTTTGCGCTGGATCAACAGGCCTCCACGGCAGAGTATTCCATCTATAAAAACCAGCATCCGCTGGCTTTCGGGTACACTTATGATACGGTGATTGGCCGGGAGGATTATGAAAAGCTAAGTCCCCTGGAACGGCAGCAGGTGATGCTGGAGGCTGCTGTGGTGGAAAGAGGGGAAGCTGGAAAACCGGAAAAAACTGGTGAGACAGAAGATGCGGCGCAGACAGAAAAGGAAAAAGTCAGCGGATTTCCCAAGAGAATCTCATCTCCTTCTCAGGAGATTTTGACCATACCGGTAGAACTGCCCCAAAAGGGAGACGGGATAAAGGCCACGGAAAATGGATACCGGGCTGTGGAAAATCTGGCGGAACTTTCGTTTCCTTTTGAAAAGAAGGCCGGATATGAGTGCTACGTCCGTTTGGTGGGTCTGGAACGCAATCGGGACTATAGCTTTGTGGATGTGTACACCGACGAGCTGGCAAAGACGTTGACGGTTCGGGGAAAAACAGCAGTCTATTCTCTGGGGCGCAGCAATTATCTGGTAAATTTGGGGCATTATGATCAGGACGGCCAGGGAAGGATCCGCATCAGCTTCCGGGAAAAAGGCAATTATAAGCTGGCCGGTGTGGAACTTTGCTATGTTCCGCTGGGACAGTATGAAGCGCAGATAGAGCAGTTAAATCAGGAGGTTTTGGAGGATGTGGAGTTTGGCACCAACCGGATTTCTGGCAGGGTAAGTCTGGAAGACAAAAAAATCATGGCCTTCTCCATTCCCTACAGCAGGGGGTGGAAGGCCACGGTAGATGGGAAACCGGCAACCCTTGAAAAGGTAAATGTAGCTTATCTTGGTCTTTCCCTGGAGCCGGGAGAACATGAGGTGCTTCTTACTTACCGTTCTCCCGGAAGCAGGGCAGGAACGCTGGTAACCGTGATCAGTGTGGCGGTGTTTGCGCTTCTTCTTGTTTTGTGGATTCGGAAACGTCGGTTCTGGTCAAAATCGTAAGCGTTTTATGCTGGTAGGCAGTTTCATAGCCGTTTGCTTTTAGATTTTCGATAATGCCCGGGTATTTCTTCTTGTCAGAATGGAATACCAGAGCATATTTTGCCTCTGAGACCAGACTGGTATCCAGCATACTGTTATATCCTGCGTTTCGCGGCATTGCCAGGGTCAGCGCCGTCTGCGCTCCGGGCTTGCGAAGGCCGTACTGGGCAATGGTATTGTCCCAGCGGCTGTTTGCCGGTGAAATGTCGAAGATTTCCTGAAAATCTTCCTTTGCTGTCTGGTAAAGCTGTTTCTGCTCTTCGGTAAAAACCCGGCGTTCCAGATTGTTTACGGACATCTGATAGAAGGAAGGCAGGGCAAAGAGGGACAGCAGCAGGCAAAGAAACGTCAGCTTTTTGCTGCGGCAGAGAGCCAAAAGCAGCACAGCGCTGGCAAATGCGGTGTTTAGTCCTCTGCATACGGTCCACAGAGAGGGATTGTGGTATACCAGGCAGTACCCTCCCAGGGCTCCTGCCAGCAGATAGAAAGCCAGCAGGTACAGGAGCAGATTTTTTGGGACTGGTTTTGGGGCGCCTTTTAAGGAGACTTCTTTACAGCCCCGATTGATAGCCCGGAGAGCCAGAAACAGGGTGAGAAACAAAATGATCAGGAAGGTCAGGAGAAACAGGGATACGAAGCCGTAGGAGGTAGTCCTGTTTTCCCAAAGACCAGCTGGAGTAAAATTTTTCAGCACCAGCCAGGCACTGTTTATTTTTTTCAGGATCATTTCTTTTAGAGAGAGGGTCTCACCGCTGGAAACGTACAGGGGAGATACCACTAAAAACAGAACCTTTCTCATGAACACTGCCAGAACGGCAGTGATGATCCCGGAGATTCCAAGGCGCAGCCACAGTTTTTTTACCGGGAGTACCAGCATCAGGTATACGGGAACAAACAGAGTGAGCAGCAGGTAGGCCTGGGCACAGTAAAGCAGAAACAGAGGCATAAAAACGTATTGAAAGAATTTTCCGCAGCCCTTGTAGATCCGGATCATGCAGCCGGTGAGCACAATGCCAAGCCCCCATCGCAGTGGTTCTGCCATGGAAGAGACGGAGTAGAAAATATTCAGAAGCAGGGTGCAGTAGCCGATGAGCAGATAGGGAAGCTCTTTTTTGGTGACCCTTGCCAGCAGAGCGAAGAAAAACAGTGCAAGCCCCAGCATGGTCACATTGGCAATGCACATGGAGTAGAGATCAAAACCAAAGATCTTCCCCCAAATGGCATAGGGAATCAGGATGGCAATGCCCCAGGGGCCGAAGGTTCCGTGAGGAGCATGAGTGCCGTTGTAGCCAAAGTACCCCAGGGGCATATTGGAGTCTACCATGGCGGTAATCTGATGATACCAGAACAGTTCGTCCGACACCACCGGGGCGGCGCTGACGGCGGTTCCCGTAAGTTTCATAAAGAGAAGCCACAGAAGAAAAAGGGCTGCTGGAAGAAAAACCAGCAGGAAATAAAAACTGTAAAGTTTAGATTTTTGTTTCATAACAGAATTCCTCTCTTTTTTCGTTTGGGGTTGTGGCAATCTCTGTCTGGCAATGTTTTTCGGGCGGTTTTTCAGAAACAGGAATCTGCTCTTTTAGGAAAAAACCCCGAAAATCCATCAGGCGGATGCTGTCGCAGCCCTCAGAATATAGCTTATCTTACCATCTGGCAGGCCGGTGTACAAGAGATAATCCTTTTCTTTTTCCACTGTTTTGCTGTACAAATAGAAAAATGTCTGCTAGAATAAAAACGTACAAATGAAAAAGTAGTTCTAGGAGGCATTTATATGCTGCATACAGTGATTATTCCCTGTTACAAGTCAGATCAGACCATCCGCAAGGTGGTGGAGATGACGATGGCAGAGTTTGAACGGATGGGCCGGAAGGAATATGAGTTCGTTCTGGTGGATGACTGTTCGCCTGACGGGGGAAAGACAGTGCAGGTTCTAAGGAGCCTGGTGCAGGACTATGCATGTGTGAAAGTGGTAGAACTGGCAAAGAACGCCGGCCAGCACAATGCAGTGATGGCGGGCTTAAATTATGCGTCCGGAGATGTGATCATCGCCATGGATGATGATGGACAGACTCATCCTTCCCAGCTTCCTATTATTTTGGACGAGCTGGAGAAGGGGTATGACATTGTTTACGGATACTATCCACAGAAAAAGCACAGCAAATTCCGCAATTTCGGAAGTTATATCAATTATCTTACCGTGAGGATCCTGTTAAAAAAGCCGAAGGATCTGAAAACCTCCAGCTTTTGGGCTATCCGAAGGTTTGTGCGGGATTACGCAGTTCAGTATCCCAGCGCCTACACCCATCTTCAGGGGGTGTTCCTTCGAATTACCAGAAATATCGGTTCTGTGCCCATTCAGCATTTTGACCGGGAGGTGGGTACTTCTAATTATAATATGAAGAAGCTGCTGCAGCTCTGGTCCAATATTCTCGGCTTTTCCACAGTCCCCCTTCATCTGGCCATGCATCTGGGCTATTTCTTTGCAGGGGTTGGTTTCATTGGAGCCGTTGCCGTTGTGATCCGGAAGATCATCCGTCCGGTGACTGCCATCGGCTGGCCGTCCATGATGATGGCCATCTGCTTTTTCTCTGGACTGATCCTGCTGTTTTTGGGGCTGATCGGAGAATACATCGGAAGAATTTTCCTGGGAATGAACAACAATCCTCAGTTTGTGGTGCGCCAGATAGACGAACACGGAGTCAGTCCGTACCTGCTGAACCGGGAGGGGATTCGGTTTGAGAAAGTATCGGAGATGGAAGAGAAGGGAAATCAGGAACACGAGGAAGCAAAGAGGGAGGAGCACGTATGAAGAAGTTAATGGTTATGGGCGCTGGCATCTACCAGGTGCCTCTGATTAAAAAGGCAAAGGAGATGGGAATTCACACCATCGCAGTCAGTATTCCCGGAAATTATCCGGGCTTTGCGGTGGCGGATGAGATCTGCCATATCAATACCGTAGATTATGACGAGGTGCTGCGGGTTGCCAGAGAAAAGAAGATCGATGGCATTGTGACAGCGGGAACGGATGTGGCGGTGATCACCATCGGCAAGGTCTGTGATGAGATGGGACTTTGCGGTTTGAGTTTTGAGGCTGCCAAAGTGGCTGCGGACAAGATGCTGATGAAGGAGCGGTACGAAGCCTGCGGAGTCCGTACAGCCAGATACCGGAAGGTGTATTTTGAGGAAGATGTGCAGGAGGCCATCCAGGATCTGGAGTATCCCCTGATTTTTAAGGCTGTGGATTCTTCCGGAAGCAGAGGCATCACCAGAGTCAACACTCCGGCAGATATTGAGCGGGCAGTGGAGGCGGTGAAGAAAACTACCAGAAAAAAATACTATATTGTGGAAGAATTTATTATCGGTGAGGAGTTTGGCGCCCAGGCCTTTGTATTTGGCGGAAAAGTTCAGTTTGTGCTGCCTCACGGGGATTATGTATTTGTGGGGGATACCGGGGTTCCGGTGGGACATTTTGCCCCGTATGAGCTGGACGATGAGCTGCTTGCAGATGTGTATGACCAGACTGAGAAGGCGGTCAAGGCGATGGGGCTGGACAACTGTGCCATCAATGCAGATTTTATTATGAAGGATCACAAGACCTATGTGCTGGAGATCGGAGGCCGTTCCGGAGCGACCTGTCTGGCAGAGCTGGTTTCTATCTACTATGGCTATGATTATTACGAAAAGATTATCCAGGCCGCTTTGGGAATCCAGCCGGAATTTCCCCAGGATCAGGCGGTGCCGAATGCCAGCAAACTGCTGATGAGCGACAGGGACGGAGTAATTCGCTCTATGGCCAATCACAATGCTCCGGATGAGCGGATTTATGAGATCATGTTTGACTACACAGTGGGAGACTCAGTGAAAAAATTCCATGTAGGGCCAAACCGAATCGGGCATGTGATCACCAAGGGTAAAACGCTGCAGGAGGCCACAGACGCCCTGGATGAGGCGCTTAATAAAATTGAGATCTGTGTGGAATAACAGGGAGGCGAAGGCGTTTTGCACGGTTCCCCAGAAGAATAGAACGGAGGAAAGCAATGTTTGAAAAGCTGCAGAAAAAGCTGGGAAATGTGTATCTGCTTTTTGATCTTACCAAGATGAAAAAGAAGATCCCCAGGAATTTTTCAAAGGTGATGGATATGCAGTCACGCCGGCTGCAGAAACTGATGAAAAAGGCTTACAAGATCCCTTTTTACAAGGAACGCTTTGACGCGGCAGGGGTGAAGCCGGAGGATATTAAGACGGGAGATGATCTGGCAAAGCTGCCTCTTCTGACGAAGGACGACCTGCGGGAGTGGATGAATCAGGAGCTTCAGAATCCGAAGTACAAGGATTGGATTGTGGATACCACCAGCGGTTCCACGGGAAAACCATTGTCAGTGCTGTTTTCTCCTAAGGAAAAGGCTTATATGAAGGCCAACTGGTTTCGGGTAATGATGGTGGCCGGATACAATCCCTTCTTTGGAAAGACTATGAGCCGTATCAATGCCCATGATGAGAATGCGGGGGGGAGAGATACCTTTCTGCAGCGATTCGGGATTCTGCGCCGGAAGTATGTGGATCAGTATGCGCCGGAGGCGGAGGTGATCGACGCAATCAATGAGTACAAGCCGGATTGGCTTTACATGAACAAGACAGAACTGATGCGGATTGTTCTTTACAGCAACAAGACGGGCAAGAAGATTTTTCACCCGAAGTTTTACGATCCCATCAGCGAAAAGGTGGATGAAAACAACCGGAAACTGTTTATCAAGACTCTGGGAGAAGGAATCATCGATTCTTACGGAAGCGCTGAGACTGGAGCCTGCATGGTGCGGCTGCCCGGGAAGTCCTACTATGTGATTCACAATGATTCTTTTGTGGTGAATGTGGTGGACGATCAAAATCAGCTGGCAGAGGAAGGAAAGCTGGTGATCACACCGCTTTACAAGACGGATCTGCCTCTGATCAACTATTCTATTGGGGATAAGGCTACCTGCAAGGTGAAAAACGGCGTGCGGTTTGTCACCAGCGTGCAGGGACGGATGAATGATTATTTTTACTATGAGGACGGAAGTGTTACCAGCTTTTTTGAGGTGACTCCGGTGATCGCCCACTGCGCGGACATTCTGCAGATCCGCTTTATCGAGGAGACCTATGATCGGATCCATGTGCAGATCGTCCGGGATGATAAGGCCAAGATGAACCGGCAGGAGATCGAAGCGTATCTCACCACCAACCTGAACAAGATCTTTAAGAAGCCTTTTGAGTTCGAGTTTGAGTGGATGGATTCTATTCCGCCGGATAAGAATGGAAAGCTGCGGATGATCGTGTGCAATGTCAAGCAGGATGAAAGCAGCAGGGCGTTTTAGGAAAGCGGCAGCAAATGCGGTCTGCCGCAGGTGAAGAAGTCTGCGTGGCTTTTTTATGCGTCCGAAAAGGGCGGGAGAGAGTCTGACAGTAGAAGAAGAGAATATGGCTGATCAAAAAACTGTCTTAAAAGACCAGAGGATAGGGGTGCCTGTCGGAAGGAGCTTTTCAGACAGTTTTTTCATGCAGGAGTCTTTTCAAAATTCTTTTTTAGGAGAGTGGAAACGTGCAGAAAATAATGAACAGAAAGAGGGAAAAAGCAAAGATTTCTAAAGAAAAACAGCCTTCTGTTTAAAAAAAATTTAGAATTTCAGGGGTTATAAACCATTGGGATGTATGGTAGAATGATTACCGTATAGAAATGTTTGAAAAAGGAAGGAAGCAAGATGAAAAAAGTTCTTTCTGATTTAATAAAGAAAAAAAAGAAAGAAAATGGAGAAAAAACGGAAAACCAGACCATGACAGAAGAGGCTTCCCAGTCGGCGGCCAATGCAGGTACAGCGCTTATGGCGGTCACTCAGCCGGGAGAGGCGGCTCTGACAGAAAGCAAGTCAGGCTCTTTGGCAGAAAACGCAGATACCAGTCAGGAGGGAGCCGGGGAGGAAGAGATACCGCTGGAGCCGCTGAAACGGGTGAAACCCAGTCTGAGCAGAGGACTGACCAGAGAGCAGGTGCAGGAGCGGATTGCCCACAAAGCTGTGAACACTCCTGTTGAGGCGGACAGCCAGACCCTGAAGGATATTGTAAAGGAAAATGTATTCACCTATTTTAACCTGATTTTTCTGATTATTGCCATTTTGCTGATTATGGTGGGATCTTTCCGGGATCTTACATTTCTGCCTATTATTCTGGCCAATACCTGTATCGGTATTTTCCAGGAGTGGCGTTCCAAGGTGACTTTGGACAAACTTACCATCCTCAGTGCCCCCAGGACCAAAACCTTACGGGACGGCCAGGAGCAGGTGATTGTGGCGGAGGACCTGGTGCTGGATGACCTGGTGATTTTTGAGGCGGGCAACCAGATCCCAGCAGATGCGGTGGTGCAGGAGGGAGAAGTATCGGTTAATGAGTCTCTTCTCACCGGAGAAGCAGATGAGATATCTAAAAAACCGGGGGATCAGCTTTTGTCCGGAAGCTTTATCGTGTCCGGAACCTGCAAGGCCAGGCTGGACAAGGTGGGAGCGGATTCCTATATTTCCAAGCTGACACTGGAAGCGAAAGCCCAGAAGAGGGAAGAGCAGTCGGAGATGATCCGTTCTCTGGATCGCCTGGTAAAGATTGTGGGGATTCTGATTATTCCCATCGGTATTCTTTTGTTTTCCCAGCAGTATTTTATCAATGGAGCGAACCTTAGAGACAGCGTCACAGGCACAGTGGCGGCGGTGATCGGTATGATTCCGGAAGGCTTGTATCTCCTGGCCAGTGTGGCCATGGCAGTGAGCGTGATGCGGCTGGCCATGAATAAGGTGCTGGTTCACAATATGAAATCCATTGAGACGCTGGCCAGAGTGGATGTGCTCTGTGTGGATAAGACGGGGACCATCACGGAAAATACGATGACCGTAAAGCGGGCCATTCCCCTGCATCCGGTAAAGAGACCTGAGACGGAAATCAGGCAGGAGAATGCGGCCGCAGCGGAGAAAAATGAAAGCCAGACAGCCCGGAGCGGGGAAGAACAGCAGAACCAGAAAACGCTTCAGAATCTGGCAGATACGGCAGCAGAACCGGCCGAGACCATGGAAACAGCAGAAAAACAGTCTCAGACAGCGGACGAGATACCGGAACCGGATTTTACGCCGGAGGAACTGGCATCCCTGGAACTGCAGCTGGGAGATTTTGCAGCTGCCATGAGCAGTGACAATATTACCATGAAGGCGCTTCAGTCCTATTTTCAGAAGCATACCGGAAAGCGGCCGGATCAGGTGTTCGGTTTTTCCTCCGCTTTTAAATACAGCGGAGCCGTTTTCGGTGAGAAAAATTATGTGTTGGGAGCGCCGGAGTTTCTTCTTCGCTCTTCCTATGAGGATTACCGTCCTTTGATTGAGCGGTATTCTTCCCAGGGCTACCGGGTACTGATCTTCGGGCTGTACCAGGGAACGTTAAACGGCAAGGCGCTGACAGAGGCAGTGCGGCCTCTTGGAATGGTGCTGCTGGCAAATCCGGTGAGAGAAAAGGCACCGGAGACGTTTCGGTACTTTGCAGAACAGGGGGTTGCTATTAAGGTGATCTCTGGCGATAACCCAGTGACCGTGTCCGAGGTGGCAAAGGAAGCTCAGATACAGGGGGCTGAGAACTTTGTGGATGCCTCCACTTTAAAGACAGAGGAAGAGGTCTGGGAGGCCTGCGAAAAATATACGGTCTTTGGCCGGGTGACGCCGGAGCAGAAGCGTCAGCTGGTGCAGGGCTTAAGAAAAGCAGGTCACACAGTGGCTATGACGGGAGACGGAGTCAATGACGTGCTGGCGTTGAAGGATGCAGATTGCAGTGTGGCTATGGCTTCTGGAAGCGAGGCAGCAGCCCATGCCGCTCAGATGGTCCTTTTGGAATCTGATTTTTCCAAGATGCCTTCTGTGGTGGCGGAAGGACGCCGGGTAGTAAACAATATCGAGCGGACAGCCAGCCTGTTTTTGGTGAAGAATATTTTCTCTCTGCTAATGTCCATTTTCTCCATTGTGTTTATGATCAATTATCCCCTGGAGCCTTCCCAGATTTCATTGATCAGCGCATTTACCATTGGAATTCCGGCCTTTATTATGTCTCTGGAGCAGAACCGGAACCGGATACAGGGCCATTTCCTGAGCAATGTGTTTTTCCGGGCTCTTCCGGCAGGCCTGACCAACTTTGCGGTGATCAGCAGCCTGTCCGTATTTTGTCAGGTGTTTCAGGTGGATGAGACGGATCTGTCTACCTCCTGCACCATACTGCTGGCCATTGTGGGCGTTATGATCCTGTATCGGATTGCCTCTCCCATGACCAAATTCCACTGGGTAATGTGGTTTGGAATGATCTTTGGACTGCTGTTTTGCATGACGTTCTTAAACCAGATCTTTGCGATCTCCAGCCTGTCCCAGAAAAGCAGTATGCTGCTGGTGATTTTTGCCATTATCACGGAGCCTCTGTTCCGTTATACCAGCCTCCTGATCAAGAAAATCTGGGAGCTGGCAGCGTGGACCGGAGAAAAACTGCGCAAAAGGAAAAGCGCAGCCGTTTAGTCATAGCAGCTTGAATTGGCGGAGCGGCTGCGAAAAATCGCCTGCTCCATATAGAAATCTCCGAAAGTTTATGGTATAATATTGTAAATATGCTTTAAACGTTATAACGGCCTGGAGTAAAGGGAAGCTTAGATCCGGGCCGGAGATATCAAATAAAAATGGATCGAGGTATGGGAATGAAGAGAGTATTGTTAAAGTTAAGCGGCGAAGCACTGGCAGGACCGAAAAAAACAGGTTTCGATGAGCCTACGGTGATGCAGGTGGCAGGCCAGGTGAAGCAGCTGGTAGATAAGGGGATGCAGGTTGGCGTTGTGATCGGAGGCGGCAACTTTTGGAGAGGCCGTTCCAGTGAGAATATTGACCGCACCAAGGCAGACCAGATCGGGATGTTGGCCACTGTGATGAACTGTATCTATGTGTCTGAGATTTTCCGCGCTGCAGGCATGAAGACTCAGATTATGACTCCTTTTTCCTGCGGTTCCTTTACAAAGTTGTTTTCCAAGGATCTGGCAGTGGAGAGTCTGGAGAGAGGAGAAGTGGTATTCTTTGCCGGAGGCACAGGACACCCATATTTCTCCACCGATACAACCACAGTCCTGCGGGCCATTGAGATTGAGGCGGAGGTGATCCTTCTTGCAAAATCGATTGACGGCGTGTACGACTGCGATCCTAAGGATCATCCGGAGGCGAAGAAATACGATGAGATTTCCATTCAGGAAGTGATCGATAAAAAGCTGGGAGTTGTAGACATGACAGCTTCCATTCTCTGTATGGAGAATCAGATGCCCATGCTGGTGTTTGGGCTGAATGAGGAGAACAGTATTCTCCGCACCGTTCAGGGAGAATTAAACGGTACCAGAGTCACCGTCTAGGCATACAGAACGTATCAGCCCCGGAACGGCAGAGATGGAGGAAGGCATACCAAGGGATGCCGGTTTCCATGATAGAAAGAGTGAAACGCCTAAGCGGCCCGGAAATGAGCCTGGACTGCAAGGCAAATAAGGACAGAAGGCAGGAGGAAAACAAGATGGATGAGAGAATCAAGGTTTACGGAGAAAAGATGAAAAAGTCTTATAACAATATGCTGGAAGAATTCGGTACGATCCGGGCAGGACGGGCCAATCCCAATGTATTGAAAAAGATTCAGGTGGATTATTACGGAACTCCTACGCCGCTTCAGCAGGTAGGAAACATTACGGTTCCGGAGCCCAGAATTTTGCAGATCCAGCCCTGGGAGTCTTCTATGATCAAGGCTGTGGAGAAGGCCATCAATATGGCGGATGTAGGCATCAATCCCACCAACGACGGTAAGGTGATTCGTCTGGTGTTCCCGGAGCTTACTGAGGAGCGGAGAAAAGAGCTGGTAAAAGATATTAAGAAAAAAGGGGAAGCTGCAAAGGTGGCTGTTCGGAATATCCGAAGGGATGCCAATGATTTCTTAAAGAAATTAGGCAAGAGCGACGAGGTGTCTGAGGATGTGATCAAAGATCTGGAGGAAGAGATTCAGAAGGAGACAGACAAACAGATCAAGGAGATCGACAAAGCGGTAGAGGAAAAATCAAAGGAAATCCTGACGGTATAGACAACAGGAACAAGGATGTGATGAGGCTGGCGCAAAATAAAACGGAGGTTTTTCATTTTGCGACAGCCCATTGTTATGTAGAGGGAGGTGGTTGAAAAATGGTTATACCACAGCATGTGGCGATTATTTTGGACGGCAATGGACGATGGGCCAAGAGCAAGGGAAGGCCGAGAAATTACGGCCATGTAAGGGGGGCGAAGAATCTGGAGACCATTTGCCGGGATGCTTACAATATGGGAATCAAGTATCTGACGGTTTATTTATTTTCTACGGAAAACTGGAAACGGTCTCAGGATGAGGTGGATGCCCTGATGCGTCTGTTCCGCAGCTATACGAAAACTTGTGAAAAAACAGCCAGGGAGAATAACATGAAGGTGCGGATGATCGGAGATCCCAGCCCTTTGGCTCAGGATCTTCAGGAGAGTCTGGTGCGCCTTCAGGAAAGTTCAAAAAACAATACGGGCTTAAATTTTCAGATCGCCATTAATTACGGCAGCCGGGATGAGATCATTCGGGGAATACGGAAATTAGCGGAGGATTATAAACAGGGTAAGCTGGAGCTTTCGGAGATTACGGAGGAACGTTTTTCCGATTATCTGGATACCGCAGGAATTCCGGATCCGGATTTGTTGATTCGCACCAGCGGAGAATTGCGGCTGTCCAATTATCTTATGTGGCAGCTTGCTTACACAGAGTTCTATTTTACAGAGGTGCCGTGGCCGGCTTTTACAAAAGAGGATCTTTGGAAAGCCATTGAAAAGTACAACAGCCGGGAGCGCCGTTACGGTGGTGTAAAGGAGGAGTGATTCGTGTTTGTTACACGTTTAATCAGCGGGATTGTGCTAGTGATCGTGGCACTGATAACGATTATCCTGGGTGGGCCTGTGCTTTTTGTGACGTTGCTTTTGGTGTCTCTGATTGGCCTGCGGGAGTTGTATCAGGCGGTAAAGGTGGAAGATCAGGGGATTTCGCCTCTGGCGTTGGTGGGTTATGGATCTGCTGTGGGCTTTTATTGCCTGTTATATTTCGGCGGCAGTGCATATACTATGATAGGACTGATAGGAAGTCTCATCGCCTTTATGGCAGTGTATGTGTTTACTTATCCCAGATATGAGTCAGGGCAGGTTATGTCCGCTTTTTTCGGGGTGGTATATGTTCCTGTAATGCTGTCCTATATTTTTCAGACCAGAAATCTTACAGACGGGGCGTTTAGCGTCTGGCTGATCTTTCTGTGTTCCTGGGGGTGCGATACCTGCGCTTACTGTGTGGGAATGCTGATAGGAAAGCATAAAATGTCCCCCAAGCTAAGCCCTAAGAAATCAGTGGAGGGAGCCATCGGAGGAGTAGTGGGAGCTGCCATTCTGGGAGCAATCTATGCGTTTGCAGTGGGAAAACATCTGAGAGGATCCGGCAATGCAGCGGTTGAGTATGCCATGATCTGCGCCGCAGGCGCATTGATTTCCATGGTGGGGGATCTGGCAGCTTCTGCCATTAAGCGGAATCATAATATTAAGGATTACGGTACGCTGATCCCTGGTCATGGAGGGATTCTGGACCGGTTTGACAGTGTGATCTTTACGGCACCGGTGATCTATTTTCTTGCTGCAGTGCTGGTATAGGACTCTTTAATAAATGGAGGCAGAAAAACATATGAAAACAATCGGAATTTTAGGCTCTACAGGTTCCATCGGAACCCAGACTCTGGAGGTTGTGCGGGAGAATGGAGATATCCGGGTGGCGGCGCTGGCGGCAGGCCGGAATTTGAAAAAATTGGAAGAGCAGATACGGGAGTTTCGGCCCAAAGTGGCTGCTGTCTGGTCTGAGGAGGATGCCGGGAAACTGCGTACCATGGTGGCGGATCTGGACGTAAGGATCCTGTCCGGGATGGAGGGCTTGATAGAAGTATCCATTCTGCCGGAGGTAGAGATCCTGGTTACGGCCATTGTGGGGATGATCGGAATCCGGCCCACCATAGAGGCCATCCGGGCTGGAAAGAATATTGCCCTGGCCAATAAGGAGACTCTGGTGTGTGCGGGCCATATCATCATGCCGCTGGCAAAGGAAATGGGCGTGTCCATCCTTCCGGTGGACAGCGAGCACAGCGCTATTTTCCAGTCACTGAATGGAGAAGATCCCAGAAGAATTGAAAAACTTCTGCTGACAGCTTCCGGCGGGCCATTTCGGGGGAAAAAACGTCAGGAACTGGAACAGATCCGGGTGGAAGATGCTCTCAGACATCCCAACTGGGCTATGGGACAGAAGATTACTATTGACTCTGCCACCTTGGTAAACAAGGGGCTGGAAGTGATGGAGGCAAAATGGCTTTTTGGGGTGGAGCTGGATCGAATCCAGGTGGTGGTGCAGCCCCAGAGCGTGATCCATTCTATGGTGCAGTTTGTGGATGGGGGGATTATGGCTCAGTTGGGGACACCGGACATGAAGCTGCCCATTCAGTACGCTCTGTACTATCCGGATCGGAGATTTTTGGCAGGAGAGCGGATTGATTTTGCAAAATTAGGACAGATTACTTTTGAAGATCCGGATCCGGAGACGTTTCTGGGACTGAAGTTTGCGTTTAAGGCTTCCAGGGCAGGGGGCTCCATGCCTACCGTGTTTAATGCGGCCAACGAGCGGGCAGTGGCAAAGTTTTTGGGCCGTGAAATCAAATTCCTGGAAATCTATGATATAATTGCCGCCTGCATGGAGGCACATCAGGTGATTTCCAATCCTACGGTAGAAGAGATTCTGGAAACAGAACAGAATGTATATGAAATGATTGAAGGCAGGTGGTAGTTTGAGTATCCTGATTGCACTTATGATCTTCAGCTTGATCGTGATTATTCATGAGCTGGGCCATTTTCTTCTGGCAAAATTCAACGGGATCGTGGTGACGGAATTTTCCCTGGGTATGGGCCCCAGGCTTTTAAGCACTGAGAGGGGAGGAACCCGGTATTCACTGAAGCTTCTTCCCTTCGGCGGTTCCTGCATGATGCTGGGAGAGGATATGGAGGATACGGGAGAGGGAACTTTTGGAAGTAAATCCGTGTGGGCCAGGATTTCTGTGATCGCCGCAGGTCCTATTTTTAACTTTATTTTGGCCTATGTATTGTCTATTTTTATCATCAGCGCTGCGGGGGTGGATAAGCCGGTAATTATCTCTGTCACAGAGGGGTATTCTGCTGCGGAGGCAGGCATTGCACCGGGAGATATGATCACAAAGATCAATGGCAGGAGCATTCACTTTTATCGGGAGGTGCAGAACTTTACTTTGTTTAACCAGAAATCTCTCCAGAAAGGCAAACCGGTAACAATCCAGTATATTCATGAAGGGGAGACAAGGGTGGCGGAAGTGACTCCCAGGGATGACGGTACCGGCCGCTATATTCTTGGTCTGGCAGGAAACAGGAACTACCGTTTTAAGGCAACGCCTCTGGAAGTGCTTAAATACAGCGCCTGTGAAGTGAAATTCTGGATCGATACCACCATTGGAAGCCTGAAGATGCTGGTACAGGGAGGAGTGACCCTGGATGATGTGTCAGGTCCGGTGGGCGTAGTGGAGATGATCGGAGAAACCTATGAGGAGAGCCGCAGTGACGGCGCATTGTATGTGTGGCTGAATATGCTGAATATGGCCATACTCCTTACCGCCAATCTGGGGGTGATGAATCTTCTGCCCATTCCTGCGCTGGATGGAGGACGGCTGGTATTTTTGCTTTTGGAAGCAGTCCGGAGAAAGCGTATTGACCCAGAGATAGAGGCCAGGATCCACTTTACAGGCTTGATGCTGCTGATGCTTTTGATGGTGGTGGTACTCTTTAATGATGTGAAGAAGATTTTTCTTTAGTGGCGGGAACGCAGAGTTTTGTGATTTTGTGTACGGGCAAATTGATACAATAAAGATAATGATAAAAACAAAAAGTTGCATTGACAAAGGAGGAGAGCTGTGGTATGCTGACCATAGCTCTTTTATGTAATTTGAACGTGGGATTTTTCCATCAGGGCTTTTGGTATTTGAAACCTATGAAATAAAAACGCTTGGCAGGAGCGCACTGCGGCGAATTGGTATTTTGTTCTTGACAACCAGAGAAAAGTATATTACTATGGGAAAAGCAAAGACGAACATAAGTTCTATAATTCCTTCTGAGGAAGGGCGTTTCGGAAAGATTTTCTGCAGACCGATAGTGGAAAGCAGAAAAAAGATGGAAAAGAAGGAGAATGATTATGGCAAATGAAGATAAATTAAAAGCGCTGGATGCGGCTCTGGCCCAGATTGAGAAGCAGTTTGGAAAGGGTTCGGTGATGAAGCTGGGAGATTCCGGGACGAACATGAATGTGGAGACGGTTTCCACCGGTTCCCTGAGCCTGGATATAGCCCTGGGCCTGGGAGGCATTCCTAAGGGAAGAATCGTGGAGATCTACGGTCCTGAGTCTAGTGGTAAAACCACAGTGGCGCTGCATATGGTGGCAGAAGTGCAGAAGCAGGGAGGTATTGCCGGATTTATTGATGCTGAGCATGCGCTGGATCCGGTGTATGCCAAGAATATTGGTGTGGACATAGACAATCTTTATATTTCACAGCCGGACAATGGAGAGCAGGCTTTGGAGATCACGGAGACGATGGTGCGCTCCGGGGCAGTGGATATTATTATTGTGGACTCCGTGGCGGCTCTGGTTCCCAAGGCAGAGATTGACGGAGACATGGGAGATTCTCATGTGGGTCTTCAGGCACGGCTGATGTCGCAGGCCCTGCGAAAGCTCACCGGCGTGATCAGCAAGTCCAACTGTACGGTGATCTTTATCAACCAGCTTCGTGAGAAGGTAGGTGTCATGTTTGGAAATCCGGAGACTACCACCGGAGGCCGGGCGCTGAAGTTCTATTCTTCCATCCGTATGGATGTTCGGCGGATTGAGTCCCTGAAACAGGGAGGAGAGGTGATCGGCAACCGCACCAGAATCAAGGTGGTCAAGAATAAGATCGCTCCGCCCTTTAAGGAGGCTGAGTTCGATATTATGTTTGGCAAAGGCATCTCAAGAGAAGGTGATGTGCTGGATCTGGCTGTCAGTGAGAATATTGTAAATAAGAGCGGTGCCTGGTATGCCTATGAGGACAATAAGATCGGTCAGGGCCGGGAGAATGCCAAGATCTATTTAAAAGAGCATCCTGAGACAATGGAGGAGATCGAGCGGAAGGTACGGATCAGCCGGGGACTTTTGGAGGAGGAACATGCTGATAACGAGAGTGGAGCCGGAGAATAAAAGCCGGTATCGCATCTGGCTGAACGATGAGCCAGCCTTTCGCCTTTATAAGGCGGAGGTTTTAAGGTATGGAATCCGGGAGGGAGAGGAGCTTTCCCGAGAAATGCAGGAGGAGATTTACAGCGCAGTTTTGCTGAAGCGGGCAAAACTGCGCTGCATGCATCTTCTGGAGCGGATGGACAAGACAGAGCAGCAGCTGCGCTGTAAATTAAAACAGGAGGAATATCCGGATGCGGTGGCAGAAGACGCCATTGCTTATGTAAAGTCCTATGGCTATGTGGATGATTTTCGCTACGCCCTGAATTATATTGAGAGCCAGAAGGAGAGAAAGAGCAGGCAGCAGATCCAGTTTGAGCTTAGGAACAGAGGAATATCAGGTGAAACGGTGTCCGCTGCCTTTGAAGAGTCGGAGCCAGTGGATGTAAAGGCTCAGATTTTGCGGCTGGCAAAGAAAAAACGATTCGATCTTCACAGCCAGGATCCAATCAGCAGACAGAAATTTTGTCAATTTTTACTAAGAAAGGGTTTTTCCTATTCAGATATTAAGAAAGCATTGACATAATTCACGAAAAAGGATAAAATTGTAATGTTGTTTCCGAACAATGAAAATCAAATAAGGAGGTGCTCCTGTGCAGACTGATGCAGTGATGATCATAATTGCTGTTTTGATCACACTGGTTGTTGCGGTACCGGTTACCAGTCTGATTGCCGTGAACTACAGAAAGAAATTTGTAGAAGCCAAGATCGGCAGTGCAGAAGAAAAAGCCAGACAGATTATCGATGACGCATTAAAGACTGCAGAGACCAAAAAGCGTGAGGCACTTCTGGAAGCGAAGGAAGAATCTTTGAAGATGAAAAATGAGTCTGAAAAAGAGACAAGAGAGCGCAGAACAGAATTGCAGCGTTATGAAAAGCGGGTTTTGTCAAAGGAAGAGAGTGTTGACAAAAAAGCAGAATCTCTGGAACGTCGTGAGACCAGCATTACAGCAAAAGAAGAAGATCTGAAAAGGAAGCGTGCAGAAGTTGAAAAACTTCATGGACAAAGAGTACAGGAACTGGAGCGAATCTCAGGTTTAACCTCCGAACAAGCAAAAGATTATCTTTTAAAAACTGTTGAAGACGAAGTAAAAACGGACACTGCCAAGTTATATAAAGAACTTGAGAGCAGGGCCAAAGAGGAAGCGAACAAGAAGGCGAAGGAGTGTGTGGTGACAGCCATTCAAAGATGTGCTGCTGATCATGTATCCGAGACCACCATCTCTGTTGTGCAGCTTCCCAATGATGAGATGAAGGGCCGGATTATTGGTCGTGAGGGCCGGAATATCCGTACTTTGGAGACCATGACCGGAGTGGATCTGATTATTGACGATACACCGGAAGCAGTGATTTTATCCGGCTTCGATCCGATCCGACGGGAAGTGGCCAGGATTGCACTGGAAAAGCTGATTGTGGATGGAAGAATTCATCCGGCCAGAATCGAAGAGATGGTAGAGAAGGCGCAGAAGGAAGTGGACGCCATGATCCGGGAGGAAGGAGAGTCTGCTGCCCTGGAAGTGGGTGTGCATGGCATCCATCCGGAGTTGATTCGGCTGCTGGGACGTATGAAATTCCGTACCAGCTATGGTCAGAATGCGCTGAAGCATTCTATCGAGGTCGCTCATCTGTCAGGACTTCTGGCAGGAGAGATCGGCGTGGACGTTCGCATGGCCAAACGTGCAGGTTTGCTGCATGATATTGGTAAGTCCATAGACCATGATGTGGAGGGATCCCATATTCAGATCGGTGCGGATCTGTGTAGAAAATACAAAGAATCAGCCATCGTTGTGAATGCGGTGGAGGCTCATCATGGAGATGTGGAGGCAACGTCTCTCATTGCCTGCATTGTACAGGCTGCCGATACCATTTCAGCTGCCCGGCCAGGCGCCAGAAGAGAGACACTGGAAACATATACCAACAGATTAAAACAGTTAGAAGATATCACCAATGGCTTTAAAGGTGTAGAAAAATCATTTGCTATACAGGCGGGAAGAGAGATTCGTATTATGGTTGTTCCAGATCAGGTAAATGATGCGGAGATGGTGCTTATGGCAAGAGACATTGCCAAGCAGATTGAGGCAGAACTGGAATATCCGGGCCAGATCAAGGTCAGCGTGATCCGGGAATCAAGAGTTGTGGATTACGCAAAATAATATAGAACCAGAGAGAACAGGCAGGGGATGTTGCAAAATATCTTCGGTGGTATCCTTTCGGGTGATTTTCTCCAAAAACGAATATGTTTTCGGAGAAAATTGCACCGAAAATCCACTGGGATTAGCATTTTGCAGCATCTCCTGTTTTTTTATGTCATAGGAAATTGCGTCCTATGACATAAAAAGCCCGTAGGGCAAATATGCGCAGCTACGCGCGCGGAATAAAGATGTGCTGCTTAGAAAACTGGTTTGCGGAGTGTGCGATGCACACTTTGTTCTATCGTTCCCGTTTTGCCCATAAGATACAGTGAGGGAAACAATGGGAGAACTGTATGAAAAAGAGGGAGACAACGATGCTGCTTTTACTCTTCTGCGGAGGAATTTTGGGAGGCCTTTTGCTTCCCAGGTGGCTGTTTCTAAATGGAGGGATGGAGCTTGCCTTTTTAAACGCTGCGGCGTTACAGGAGTATCAGGCCTTGCGATTGAATTATTATAGGCTGTTGAAGGAGGTGGCGGTAAACCGGCTGACGTTGTTTCTGCTGCTGTTTTTTTCTTCTTACACCGCAGCCGGAATCTGGATTTTGTCAGGAACGGCAGCATTTTTCGGCCTCTCTGTGGGCGTGTTCACAGCTCTTTTGGTGATGCAGATGAAGTACTGGGGGATTTTATTCGGCATCTGTGCGCTGATTCCCCACTGGTTATTTTATGGAGTCTGTGGAAGGGAGTTGGCATTTTTTCAGCTCCGAAGGAGAGAAAGGACGCTGCTTTGCAATGAGAATGTGGTGCCCTCCTACAATAAAAAGGTATTTTTGGATTTTTTAAAGATGCTGGGGATCCTGCTTGCAGGAATCATTGCAGAAGTTTATGTAAATCCATGGATCTTGAAATTATTTTTCCAGATGTATCAATAGATCAGTGTACATATCAAAAAACGGCTGTGAAACAGCCAATTCCAGCTGTTACGGCGGAACTGTTACAAATATTTCTATAAAATAATAGAAAACAGGTGACTTTACCTGTTTTTTGTGCTATATTGAAATATAACGAATCCTTGTTTATTGTGCAAAATGTTCAAAACAGTGGATGATCCTGTTTGTATAAGCGGACAGGAAGAATAGAGAGGAGGAATATCGCAGTATGTCAACAGCGCATAATAGTGCTAAGATGGGAGATATCGCGGAAACCGTTCTGCTTCCGGGAGATCCTTTGAGAGCCAAATTTATTGCAGAGAATTTTCTGGAGGATGTGGTTCAGTTTAACTCTGTGAGAAATATGTTTGGTTTTACTGGAACCTACAAAGGCAAAAAGGTGTCTGTTATGGGAACAGGTATGGGATGTGCTTCCATCGGAATTTATTCTTATGAACTGATCCATTTTTACGGCGTGAAGAATTTGATCCGTATCGGGTCCTGCGGAGCTATGCAGGAGAACCTGAAGTTGGGCGATATCGTGATGGCTATTGGCGCCAGCACGGATTCCAATTATGCTCATCAGTATCAGCTTCCGGGAACGATTTCAGCCACCGCTTCCTATGAACTTCTGGTAAAGGCTCAGCAGTCAGCCCAAAAGCATCAGTTCCCCCATGTGGTGGGAAATGTATTGTCTTCTGACATTTTCTACGGAGAGACGCAGGAGTGGAAGATCTGGGCAAAGATGGGAACTCTTGCAGCCGAGATGGAGAGTTTTGCACTGTATTGCAATGCCGCCAGAGCGGGAGTCAATGCTCTGGGCATCTTTACGGTGTCTGATTCTATGGTGACCGGGGAGGCTATGCCGGCAGAAGAGCGCCAGACAAGCTTCACCAACATGATGACCGTTGCCCTGGAGACGGCCTGTGAGTAGAGGGAATGGGTATCATTCCAAGAGATACTTCAAATAAAGTTTATCGAGAGGAGAAACAAGAATGAAGAAAGCATTAGCATTTACCCTGTCTTTGGCTATGGTGATGTCCATGGCAACCGGATGCAGCAGCAAGCCTAAGGAGACGGAAGCTCCCAAAGCAGAAACAGAGGCAAAAACAGAAGCCGGTGTGGAGACGGAAGCTTCCACAGAGAAGACTACTTCCGGCGATACTTATAAGGCTGCGCTGCTGGTTCCGGGCACTTTAGGCGACAAATCTTTCTGGGATTCTTCCAACGAGGGTCTGCAGAAGCTGAAAGATGAGCTGGGAGAAGAAGTGTTTGATTTCAAAGTAGAGCAGATGGGCGGAAACGCTGCAGATATGGCAGATTATGAGCCTACTTTTCTGGATTACGCGGATACAGGAGAGTATGATGTGATTATCACCGGTTCCTGGCAGTGTGTGGATGCATTGATTGCTGCTATGGAGATGTATCCGGATCAGAAATTCATCCTGTTCGATGAGGAGTTTGATTTTGAAGGAAACGGAAATCCTGAGACTCTTTACAACGTACTGTTTAAGCAGAACGAGGTTTCTTACCTGGTAGGTGCTGCAGCAGCTATGATGTCTGAGAGCGGAATCATCAGCTTCTTAGGCGGAATGGACGGAAAAGTAATTCATGACTTTATGGTAGGCTATATCCAGGGTGCAAAGGATACCAACCCGGACATCAAAGTGGCAGTCAGCATGGTAGGAAACTATGAAGACTCCGCAAAAGGTAAAGATCTGTCTCTGGCTATGTACAATGCAGGCGCAGACGTTGGATTTAACGTAGCAGGAAATGCAGGACTTGGATTGATCGAAGCTGCTGCTGAGACCGGAAAGTATGCATTTGGTGTTGACTCTGACCAGGCAGCGCTGCTTCCGGATTATGCAGATTATATTCCTTCTTCTGCATTGAAGAATGTAGGAGATGCTCTGTACCGTGCCATCAAGCTGGATATGGAAGGAAGCCTTGGCTGGGGTACTGTAGAATCTCTTGGATTTGCAGAGAATGGTGTTGCTCTTGTGAAAGATGCTCATTATGAGTCTATCGTTCCGGAAGAAGTACGGACTGCTGTGGATGAACTGGAAGAGAAGATCACCAACGGTGAGATTACTGTTCTGTCCTCCAACACCATGACCACTGAAGAAATTGATGAGCTGAAAGCTTCCGTAGCTGTTCAGTAAGATTTTTAAAAGGGAGGCTGCCGGATTTTGCTGGGGCAGACCTCCCTTTTTCCATTGTGAATACTTAATGAAAGAGAAGGCGGTGAGCAGGTGGATATGGCGAAGCAGGTTGTATTGCAGATGCAGCATATCATGAAGATTTACGGCAACGGGGTAGTTGCTAACGAGGATGTAAGCCTTGAACTGAACAAGGGAGAGATCCACGCCCTGCTGGGAGAAAACGGTGCGGGAAAAAGTACTTTGATGAAAGTGCTTTTTGGAATTGAGACCCCTGATGAAGGAAAAATTCTGTTGAACGGCAAAGAGGTGACCATCAAGTCCCCTCAGGATGCGATCAGCAAAGGAATCGGCATGGTGCATCAGCATTTCATGCTGGTACCGTCACTGACTGTGGCAGAGAATATTATCCT
>ENA-ORTM01001528-ORTM01001528.1-human-gut-metagenome-genome-assembly--contig:-NODE-1528-length-23551-cov-4.103294_pt1 | contig 23551 bp, 28 predicted proteins | sample MGYA00241909_ERZ509182 | MGnify/ENA primary metagenome ERZ509182 (study PRJEB26280, sample SAMEA2338855) | human gut metagenome | biome: human gut; feature: human-associated habitat; material: faeces...
AAGTGTATTTCCTGCAAATTCTTCCTTTCTATGAAAGAGTAATTGGCAGGAAAAGCCTGACGGATGAAGCTGTACCGACTGCCGTGTACCGCATCCATAAAATCCCAAAGCGGTTCCGCCTGAAAGGAATCGAGCAAAGGGAAAAAGAAAAACAGATATTCAAGGTAACGGCAGGACTAACCATCTGCCACAAACAAATTTCTATTATGTTATACGTTCATACTATCGGTCGCATCGGCAAAGATTGCCAAGTTATCACTGGAACACACGGCACGTTCATCGCTTTTGATATTGCCGTTGATGATTATTCACACGGGAATAACGTCACTACATGGGTAAGGGTAAGAAGCAAAAAAGAGAACCACATCCGACTGTCGGAATATCTTACCAAAGGACGGCTGGTACTCATTGAGGGAACGCTGTCGGCTTCCTTGTGGAAGGACAGGAACGAGGACTACCAAATCCAATTCTCCATTGCGGCGGATGCGTTGGAGTTCATCAATACCGGTAAACGGGACAGCCAAAGCAATAACCCCGATGCGGATAATCCGGTAAGTGACGCGGAGGATGTTCCTATGCCTCCTGTCGATATGCCACAGGATGATACGGACGATTTGCCGTACTGATATTGTCCCGTATATCACAGATAATAAGGCGATACTAAGTGTAGTATATACTATATGTAGTAAATTAGGAAACCTGTCGTTTACTCATCATAGTATATGCTGCATTTAGTCATATACTATTTTAGTATTGTAGTAAATACTTACATACTACATTACTAAAATAATATTCGTAGTAAAATAGTAGATACTAATCGTAGTATTTACGAATAATAGTATTATCTTTGTACCATAAATTAAAGAGTGAGACAATGACAAAAATAATTGCAATCCTTAACCATAAAGGCGGTGTCGGGAAGACGACCACCACCATCAACCTGGCTGCCGCCTTGCAGCAGAAGAAAAAGCGCGTGCTGGCTATCGACATGGACGGTCAGGCAAACCTCACTGAATCTTTCGGCCTCTCTATCGAGGAGGAAAAGACCGTTTACGGGGCGATGAAAGGCGAATATCCTCTGCCGCTTGTCAAAGCGGAAAACGGCATTTCTATTGTTCCGGCCTGCCTCGACCTCTCGGCGGCGGAATCCGAACTTATCAATGAACCCGGACGGGAACTGATTCTGAAAGGACTGATTGCCCGGCTGCTCGACACGCAGAAATTTGACTATATCCTTATCGACTGTCCTCCCTCTTTGGGGCTGCTTACGCTGAACGCCCTTACCGCAGCCGATTATCTGATTATTCCCGTTCAGGCACAGTTTCTTGCCATGCGAGGCATGGCAAAGATTACGAATGTAATCGAGATTGTCAGGGAACGGCTGAACCCGAATCTGAATATCGGCGGCATCGTCATCACCCAGTTTGACAAACGCAAGACGCTGAACAAAAACGTGTCGGAAATCATCAACGATTCATTTTGCGACAAGGTGTTCAAGACCGTCATAAGGGACAACGTGGCACTGGCCGAAGCCCCGATTAAGGGAAAGAACATTTTTGAATATAACAAGAACAGTAACGGAGCCAAAGACTATATGTCACTGGCGCAAGAGGTACTGAAATTAAAGTAAACGGATATGGCTAAAAAAGATTTGACTGGAGATATGAAAAGCGGGCTGGACGGTCTGTTGTCACCCACCAAGAAACCTGCCGGTGAGAAACGGCAGGAAGCACCCGCTACCAAAAAAGAACCGGCAGTGCATTGCAATTTTGTCATAGACAAGAGTATTCATACCCGGATGAAATACCTTGCCATAGACAAAAACATGTCTCTCAGAGATATTGTGAACGAAGCAATGAAGGAGTATCTAGAGAAGCATGGGAAATGACCCGGTGCGGTTGCCGCGTCCCCTTGTTCGGTTGGATGCGGCAATCCTACGCCGGAAGCCTTTTATAATATTTGCATAGCTTCCCACCGCTCTTAATCTCAAAACCGGAGGCTTTCTCTTTTTTATATCCATAGAACAAACCTGTAATCTGTCCGCTTGGTGTAATATTCCGGACGGAACTTCATTTATAGATCATCTGCCCGGAGGTAGATGATTTTTCTTTTTTACCACGCCATTTGTAACCGCAGGCTATATTCCTCTTCTATTCATCTTTCTTATCGCTTATCCGGCTTCGTTCCCTGCCATCGCCGGTTGGCTTTATCAGACGCAAAGGTGGGCCGCCGCGCTTGATTCCATCGCTTTGAAGTGCATTTCCTGTAAAATTCTTCCTTGCCGTGCAAGAGTAATTTTCCGGAAAAAGCGTTGGAAATCGCTTATTCGTCAGCCCTATACCGCATCTGTAAATCCCAAACGGTTCGGCAGAAAAAAGAACCGAAAAAAAAGGAAAATAAAACACAGACATTTAATATAAACAATTTAAATTAAAGGAATTATGGCAACAGCAACTATTCAGGCAGCAGAGAGAAACAACGTATCGGTAGCATTGGCGAATATTCAGCCGAGTAACTATAATCCTCGCAAGAACTTTGACGAAAAGAGCCTTGCGGAGTTGGCAGACAGCATCCGTCAGCAGGGAGTGTTACAGGCTATCGGAATACGCCCCATTGCGGACACAGACCGCTTTGAGATTGTTTTCGGCGAACGCAGATACCGTGCATCCCTCATGGCTGGTTTGGAAGAAATACCTGCCGTCATATTGGATGTTTCGGACGAGACAGCCGAAGAACTGGCAGTGACCGAGAACCTGCAGCGCAAGGACGTTACACCCATTGAGGAAGCGAACGCCTATCAAAAACTCATAGAGAGCGGTCGTCACGATGTGCATTCTTTGTCGGTGCAGTTCGGCAAGAATGAAACCTATATCCGCACACGGCTCAAATTCGTATCGCTGATACCCGAAATAGCAGCACTTTTGGACGCTGACGAAATTACCGTCAGTGTGGCAACCGAGATATGCCGTTATGGGGAAGATGTGCAGAAAGATATATATGATAAGCATTTGAGTGAGGAAGTGAGGTATAACAGTTGGCGTGGCTTGAAAGCTGCCGAGGTTGCGAAGAACATAGAGCGGAGCTACACCACCGACCTCAATAGATATTCATTCGACAAGACCGTCTGTCTGTCATGCCCTCATAATACTAATAATATGATGTTGTTCTGTGAGGGTGGTTGCGGAAATTGCGCCAATCGGAAATGCCTTGAGGATATGAATGCAGCCTATGTCGTAGAGAAAGCCGTGCAGCTCATGGAACAGCACCCCGAAGTGCCTTTGTGCAAAAATATGTACCAATGCAATCAGGAAGCGGTAAATAGCTTGACCGATATGGGTTTTGAGGTAGAGAATGAAGTCCATTCAAATACATATCCCGAAATGCCCGAAGCCCCCGAAAAAGAAGATTATGAGACCGCAGAGGCATACGAGAAAGCGCAAAATGATTACGAACGCAAAGTGACCGATTACAATGCCAAATGCGAGGATATCCGATGCAAAAGCGAGGCAGGAGAGATAATCCCCTATATCCGCATTGATTATTCCGATGCCGTTTGCTGCTATGTCAGAAAAAATCTGCTTCCCGCCGTAAAGGACAAAGAGAATGAAAAGAATGTCTCACCAATCGAAAAATTGGAGAAACAGGACAAGCGCAATAAGGAGATTGCACTTGAAAAGACCGTGGAAGATACCAAGTCCGAGATTATGGAGATTGATATGTCTGAAACCAAGTTTGGTGCAGACGAGGAAAAAATGATGTACTTCTTCATGCTGTCGTCACTCCGTAAGGAGCATTTCGAGGCTATGGGTATCGAGAATGACGAACGGTATTACTATCTTGATGATGAAGATAAGATGAAGATAATAGCCAATCTTACAGGCAGACAGAAAGCCATTATCCGCCGGGATTTCCTGCTTGCCAATTTCAAGAACGCATCAGGTGCTAATGCCACAGCATCCCTCTTGCTTGATTTTGCCAAAAAGCACATGCCCGAGCGACTGGCTGAAATCCAAAACGGACACAATGAGGTTTACGAGAAGCGACACCAACGCATCGAAGAAAAGATTGCCGTCCTGTCGGTACAGGAAAAGGCGAAGCAGGAAGATGCACCCACCGAGGACAGCCAACCCGAAGCGGTGGCGCAACCCGAACAACAGCCACAGCCCGAAGAAGTTACAGCGTGATACGCCACAATATGACAAAGGACGGATTTTTCCGTCCTTTGTTGTTACCTCGCTTTTCTGTAGGACAGACGGCGAGCCTATCCCTTTTTATCTTTTCCGTCCAGACACTCCACACGTGCCGCGATTTCCTGTTCTATCATTGCTTTTTCCTCCTTACTCTTTTAGGTATCAGTTTCTCTATCTGCCTGAGTGCCATGGGCGGTATCGGCAGTTCCGGTAGCAGCTCCACGATACGTTGCTCCATACCGAGGGTACGCAGCAGCGAGATAAAGTTGCTCAACATCAGGTTACGGTTCACACCCTGTTCAAAATGGCTGATCGTCGTCTGGCTCACCCCTGAGAGGTCAGCCAGCTCCTTTTGGCTCATTCGTGCCGCCAGCCTGTAATCCTTCAGCCGCTTTGCCAAAAGCAGCAGGATGTCGCTGTTCGTCGTATGCTCCGTCTGTTCCATATTTATATATTGCTATTTATCTGCAAAATAGCAATAATTATCCATATATAGATACCTCACACCCTTTTTTACTGAAATATTCTCTACTCATGGCATTTTCCGCCGTTACGTTCACCATGTCGCCGCCGGTCGGCTTTTATTCGATGCAAAGGTGGGCTGACGCGCCTGATTACGACACTTTGAAGTGCATTTCCTGTAAAATTCTTCCTTGCCTTGCAAGAGTAATTTTCCGGAAAAAGCGTCGCAAAGGGCTTTTTCGTCAGCTCTTTCATGGCATCGTAAAACCCGAAAGGCTCCGACAAAAGGTTGCCGAACAGAGGGAAGAAAAAACAACTTTTAAAATTCAAGACAATGCACAACATCAGAGAAAGCAAAGAGTATCGACTCGCAAAAGACTGGGAAATGGCAGTGAACGATTACGGTTTCAACCCCAAACGCTTTGCAGCCGCTATCCCCGATATGCACCCCACATTGCAACAGAGCCTTTACCGGCTGATTAAGGAGTGCATCGTGGTAATGGCTGACGAGACACGCCGATACGATGACCGTAACCGCGCATCGCACGAGGAAGCGAAACGCATCATGGAGTATCTCAATGCAAACGGACGGAATATCCCTTTAAAATAACAGCGTATGAAAACACAGGAAGTACAATTTAACGGCATCACATATACCTGCCGTGTGGTGGAATCCAACGAGGGCGAAGAATTGCTGATCGGTTCGACCGTCCAGCTCGATGCCCTTCATCCGGGTAGCTTCGAGGACGAAAACGAAGGTTTTGCCAGCAAGGAAGCCGAACAGCTTTACGATGAGATTTTTTTCTTCACGGACAAAAACACCCTCAATTTGCCAGACGATGAACTGATTGCTGAACTGAAGCAAGACAATCCCGAATGGTTCGACTAAATAAATCAATAATAATCATCTAAGATTAAAAGTTATGGACAAAGAGTATGTAATGCAAATCGCACAGACCATCAAAATGCAGTTAGTTTCAATGACACCTATGCCCGTTTTCATGTCGTGGGGTGTCACGGAGTTTGCTGCCACCGTATTCAAAGACCTGCCGGCATTGCGGCTTGAAGTGAACGGACGGCTTCATACCGGATATGTCATTATCGCGCTCAACGGCTCCGATTATTACGAAGTGTATCTACTGAAAGGTGCAGACCCGGAGTGTGTCAATGAGGAAGTCTGCTTCGACGAGTTGGGCGATGTTATCGACCGCGCTATCGAAAGCGGTACGGATAAAGAGGAATACGACAATTTCTGTAATCAACAGCTTGCCGTATTGGTAAGTGGCAAACGAGCCTAAGCAAACAGGTGTACAAATGAACACTGCCCGCATTTTTATGTGGACAGTGTTTTCACATGCGATTGGATACGTCCAAACCGCAAAATCCTATTATAATTCACAGCCTTAACCATATATCCACACTATTCGTGTACACCCGTCCGTAGTTCATGTGTATAGCCCGTTATAAAAATATTTTCCAAAAAATGAAAAATAACGGCTGCTTTTTCATTGTCAAATACAAGTATTTTATTACTTTTGCAACATAATAGAAATGTCTCTATTAAATTGATATGCAATGTCATGACCACACAACAAGAAGCCGCCTATTTACAAATGAATTTTGTTCGGGCGTTATTCCGTTTTTAACGGAACAGATTGTTGTGTGCCTTGATTATTGGAAAATATTTTGTAGAAAGTGTGTTGAGAATTTGGTGGTTACAAAAAATTGTGTAATCTCTCTCTCTCTCTCTCTCTCTCTCTCTCAGGTGTCGCGCGTCAATATATCAATTATCAGTTAATTTTCAATGGATTAGCTGTAGATTTTTTCCTGTTTTATTTTCTCTCTTTAGGGAAATATCGAACACAATCTATATCGCCCCCTTTTGTAGTCATCATACATCGCTATACCTCTCCGGCGGTATGCGGGACAAGGATATGCCGTGCCCGTATGTCGCCTTTCTTTTTGAGAATATCAGACCGGTGGAAGTTTTTCAAATTCTAAAATGAAGTACGGCTATGGTTGGACTACTCGATAACAAACGGAATGTGCCTCAGGCTGATACTGAAAAACTTTTCAATGCCGGCATTTCATATATGCAAAACGGAGAATACGCATTTGCTTTCTACTGCTTTGACCGCATGGGGAAATCCGATATTTATACCTTGTATAATAAAGCGTTATGTTGTCATTGCATAGCTTGGTTCTCGGAATGCCATACCTTACTCAAAGAGGCTGATAAGTTGCTCCCTTCAGGATTGGATTGCCGTTTACGGGAGCTGCCGGAAATATTTATGTGTTGGGAACACGAACGATGCACCCCCTTATGTCCGATGCCGGTCGGAACCCCATTACAGGTTACGGCGATTCAAATGCTCATATTGAAGGTCGAAAATGCCTACAGGATGCACCTGTATGGCGAAGTCAGAAATATCGCGGCACGTCTGGGCGGGAGATATAAACGAATTGATGAACTGCTTAAAATGATAGACGATGATAACGTGTAACGACATATACCGAATGTATCAATCCCTGACACCTGAATCTGAGATTCATCAGGCATTCCGTGAGGTTGCGGTGGATGGCAGGGACGGACTGTACGGCAATCGCACTCCGCTTCATCTTGCCTGTTTGTCAGCGGATGAAACTGCCGTGCGCATTCTCATTGAACGAGGTGCGAATATCAATGTAAAAGATGATGAAGGGTACACCCCTTTATGCAGACTCGGAATGTGCCAAGATCAGGACAGACGGGACAATATACGGAATGCCGCATCGCTTCTGCTCGAAAACGGTGCAAACGTACCCCGCTCCGCAAAAGGAACGACCGCTTTGATAGAAGCCGTGCGTAACCGGAATTTCGGGATGGCCGATATAATTGTGGATTCGGGTTGTCGGATTGATTCTACAAACAACGACGGAGAGAATGTGCTGCATACGGCTTGTATAAGCGCGGACGATATACAAGGCGATATGCGCCGTGTAGAACGAAAGACAGCGGAAGCCCTTTCTATGAACTATCCGGAGGAACGTAAAATACAGATAAAAGCAGAAGCCGAAACAGAAATCGAGAAACTGCGGAAACTGGAAAACGAACTTCTGAATCTTGTGCACAAACTGCTCGATAGTGGTTGCATAGACCCGGATGACAAAACGAATTACGGAGAAACGGCATGGGACATTGCCATCGGGAGAAACGCAGTCAAGATAGCCGCATTGTTTTCCGGAAGCAACACGGAAACTGACGACGCATTGCAGCAGACCGGAGGCATGGACATTTTTCAGGCGATGTACAACAATGACATGGAAGTCGTCGAAGCCCTGCTTCATTCCGGAATCGAGTTGCAGACCGTCTGTGAACATGAAGATATGTACGACTTTCACGGCAAATCTCCTCTTGCCTGCGCTTTTGCATGGTTTAGCGAACTTCCCAAGGCCGCCGAAATGCTTTTGGATGCCGGAGCAGATCCTAACTGGCATTTCCCGGACGAAAACACCGCTTTTGCCGTTGGTATTACAAAGGATTGGTCATCAAGACATGTCGAACGGTATGTTCGTATCCTGAAACAAATGCGTTCCAACGGCTGGGACATTGAACAACCTGCCGATTGCGAGGGAAATACTGCGCTGGCTCTTGCTTGCCGATACGTTGGTATCGCTCCAGGCAAAACTGCTATCCGTTTTCTTTTAGAAAATGGCGCAGATGTGAATGCCGCCAATCCGTCCGGTCAGACACCTTGCATGATTCTCTATGGCGGACACCCTGCACGATCCGACCAAAATCCATACGGTTGGAGCGTTGATGGTGAGCAGGAAGCGGAAATTCTCGAAATGCTGTTGGAGGCGGAAGCCGATACCGGCAAGAAAGACAATTGGGGAAACACGATTCTGCATTATATAGCGGCAAGTTGCCGTGACACGGGAGTGAGAAAGGCAATGGAGCTACTGTCGGATTTCGGGCTGCCAGACTCCGATGTGGTGAATAATGAAGGCAAGACAGCTATGGATGTCGCAGTCGAATGGGATAATGAAACAATGGTTAAACTGTTACTGAAATATACCTGAAAAACGATATGGACAACAATCAGACATTTCTCAATGCCTGTCGGAACGGACAGAAAAGCATTGTACAGATATTCCTGAAAAAGGGAGGAATCGACGTGAATAAGCGGGATGCAGAAGGCAATACGCCGCTTCACCATTCCTGTCAAAAAGGATTCCGTGATATCGTCTGCCTCCTTTTGGATAATGGTTCAGACCTCTCAGTTGTGAACAACCGTTCCGAAAGCCCGCTCCATGCGGCGGCAAGGAGCGGCAACAAGGAGATTATCGGCAGGCTTCTCCAAGGTGGTGCGGACATGGACGGTACGGATGCCGACGGCAAAACACCGTTGCTATGTCTGCTTGACAACAAGCGCACGGACGCAGCTTTGTTTCTAATTGAAAAGGGAGCCGATACGGAAATGATGGACAACAATGGGCACAAAGCCATCGACTATGCTACCGCTTACGGCTTGCGTGAAGTTGTAGCCCATCTTTCCAGTACGACTACCAGCGACGCTTTCGGCAATACTTCACTCCATCAGGCCGTGTATAACGGACAGGGCGAAGTAATACGCACTCTGCTGACGGCATCGAAAGAGATGCTGGACAGACCCAACGACGGTGGAGAAACACCTCTGGTAATTGCCTGCACACAAAATAATCTGATGGTGGCCACTATGTTGATTGAAGCGGGAGCCGATGTAAACAAGGCACTCTTGAACGGAACTGCACCTTTGCATTTTGCGGCACGGTCTGGTAATAAATTCATTGGCCGTGCCCTGTTGGAAGCGCAAGCGGAAAAAGATGTGCAGAACGAGAACGGAGAAACACCGCTTATCATGGCGGCTCGGGAAGGGAACAACGATTTTGTCGCACTTTTGGTCGAGTACCATGCTGATGTCAATCTTGCGGATAACTTGCAACATACGGCTTTGTATTATGCCAGTGAACGCGGTTACAATGAAATAGTAGAAACCCTGTTGATTGCAGGAGCGGAAGGATAGCCGGACAATATAAATCATTAAATACTATATGCTATGTCAGATAACAATAAACCATTAAGCCCGGAAGAAGTGGCGAGAACGGCTCAACAAGCTGCCATGAAAGAGGCAATGGAGCAGGCTCAGGCTCTATACGGCAGTATTCCGGGATTCCAGATGCCCGATATGCTCGAGGCACAAGAACAATTGATGAAGGAAGCCGCCGCAATTCCCGGTGTGGCAGAAGCCTATGCGTATCAGGCAGAAATGATGAAACAGGCAGGAATAGACCCTGAAACTATGCAGGAAGCCTACCGGCAGAATCTTGGAACTGCCCGCCAGATGATGCAACAGGCTATGAACGGTATCGTTTCGGACCCCGACGGATATTTGGAGTCTTTGGGTATGGACACGGATGACGGCTGGGAAATAATGAAAAGTGAGGATGGGTGTCTTTCTCCCGAACAACTCCGTCTTCTTGCATTCGGTGCTCCTCTTTGTATTTATAACGGCGATTTCGTGGATTCCATCGAAAGCACTACCGATGCGGACACACTGAAAGAAATGCTGGAGGAATGGTGGGAGGTGACCGACCCCAAAAGCGCATCGGAAACTATTGCTTGGCTCTTTAATGCCGGACAACATCAGGACGCCGATCCTGCATTGGCAGAAATCCGGAAGCGAGGTGTGAATGGCATTTCGGAAGAAGAACGGTGTGACGAGGAAAACAAAATCGGAGATGTGTGTACTATTGCCGAATTTGTTATCGAAGCAAAAGAGGCTACTATCGACATCCTTCCGAAAACCATCATTGCCTGGGATCTTGTGCGTGCGGTCAATGTGGCACGGTGGGCTTTCTTATGTGGTTATATGAAAGAAAACGAAATGTGGCAGACCGCAAAGACTGTTGCAGACAAGGCTAAAAAGATATTCAACTCGTGGGAAGAATATGGATTGAGCTTCGCCGTCGGCAGGGGTGTATGGCAAGGTGATCCGGAGGATTACGAAACGGCGGATGAAGTCGTTTCTACGCTTCTCGAAAACGAAGAATCGCCTTGGAAGCAAATCGAATGGTAACTAAATATAATAACATCAATAATTTCTAAAACAATACGATTATGGGACTTTTTAAGAATGCCGCCGCAGAGTGGGAAAAGACAATGACAGAGAACGACCTCGACAAAATGGAGGCGCAGGGACTGGATGTAAGCGCATACCGTGCAAAACTCGCTGCACGCAGGGCGCAGGAAGCGGAACAAGCTAAAAAGGACAAGGAGATGTGGCAGAATCCGACCGACCTCGAAAAACTAACTCCGTACATCGCCACACCTCGCAGCACGGAAACTCCGTTCTTCAAGAAAGTGGCAGGGAAAGCACCTTGGTTCGGAAAGAGCAAGTGGCTTCGCAGGCATATAGAAGCACAGATCGTGTATGTCGGTGTGGTCAATGCTCCGGCTGAAGCATGGAAAGGCGGAAAACATGAATACGACACGCATCAGATTATCGGGGTGTATGCTTTGGACGAGAAGCATATCCGCAACGTCGAATGGCTGCAAAAAGTAACCGAAGCTCTCAAGAATATGAACGAAGGCAAACAGCCCGTTGCTCCCGGCTGTGAGAAAATCATGGATATGATTTCCGATGAAAGCAATTGGAGTGAACTCAAGCTGCCTGACAGCCTGGCTGAAGGAGCTGACACTTGCGTGCGCAGACTTGTTGTGGAAGACAAGGAACTGCCGAAAGGCTATCTGCCTACCAATGGTATCGTTCCTCATCTCTATTGGGAGGGAACCATCAAGTGCATTCATGCCGACTTGTATGTTTAACAGTTTTATCGGAATATGATAATAACCGTTTTGTGCATAATGGTGATACTGCTCGTAATTCTGTTATGGGCAGTATTCACTTCAAACAACCTCATTGCCAAACGTAATCGTGTCAAGCAATGCAGGAGCGGTATTTGTGTAGTTCTAAAACAGCGGAACGATTTGATTCCCAATCTGATTGCATCTGTCAAGACCTACATGGGGCATGAGAGTGAAATTCTTACACGCATTGCCAAGTTGCGCTCCAAAGTTGTTTCAGCTTCCGAAAACGAGCAGATTAAAGGCGGCACAGAGATTTCATCATTGCTGGCACGGCTACAAGTAGCCGTCGAGGATTATCCGGAGCTGAAAGCCAACGAACAGTTCATCAATTTGCAAGGACAAATCGAGGAGATGGAAAACGAGCTTCAGGCAATACGCCGTACCTACAACGCAGCGGTTACGGACTACAACAACAGCATTGAAATGTTCCCGTCTTCTATCATTGCCTCATGGCGTAAGCATGAACAGCAGGATTTGATTGAATTTCCGGAAAGCGAAATGAAAGCAATTAACGTTGGAGACCTATTCAAATAGTGTTATGGAACAAATGACGATTGATTTTAAATCCCTGTCCAGTCAAATGCGGAAGGACTTGACACGCATCGGTCGGCTACGCAAACTGGTGCGTTGTTTAATCTGCATCGTCTATCCTATCGCTTTGGTCTGGTTCGGGTTCTGTATCTTCGGCGGTTTTCTTATCGACCGTTCCGATTATGAAACCTCGGTAATCACAGGACAATACGTACTGATCGGATTTGCGGTTTTCTTTGTGGCACATTATGCGTTTATGCTGAGTTTCAGGGCTCTAAACAAGCAGGAAAATGAAACGATGCGCCGCATTATTGCCTGTTTGTTCCCATCAGCGAGATATGCCCCGTCCGGTTCAGTCGATCCACGTCTTTTGGCGCATAGCCGCTTGTTTGGTACACCCACGTCATCTGGTAATTCCATCAATTCGACCGGTTACGGCAGTTTGGACATTCCGGTTGGCGACCAATGGATGAGACTTGCCGATGTAGGCGTTACTTCTGCCAACCAAAAGGACTTTTCATCCATGAATTTCCTTGAAGTGTTGTACCAGTACTTTGTACGTCCCATTTTCGGGACGCGTGTGGAAAGTACCATGCACAGCTTTCGTGGTATGTTTGGTTGCTGTCAGCTTCAACGTTCATTTCGGGGATATGTCATGCTGCTGCCTGACCATTTGGAAAATAAGATGGGATATTTGGCGCAAACCGTTCAGGGATTCAGACAAAAATACGGTGCGAAGTTCGTGCATCTGGAAGATCCGGAATTTGAAAAACTGTTTGTTGTCTATGCCGATGATGAAGTGGAAGCTCGCATGATTCTTACTCCTGCAATGATGAGAAGACTTACGGAACTCCGCAAGTCTTTCAGTCGGGATTTGATGCTCTCTTTCAATGGAGATATGTTCTATTATGCTTCGGACACTCCCGACGGCTTTTTACGTCCGGGAAGAAAGTCTTTGAATAATGAACATCTGTTGGAACAGTTGTATCGTGAAATAGATTTTTGCCAGACTGTGAGAGCGGAAATGAAGTAGTTATTGTAAGTCCAACGGCAATATATCAATATAAAAATTAATGTAAACTGTATAAAATGAATAAAATCAACGTATTAACCTCTGTGTTAGAGGGGGGGGGTAGCCCCTGACAATTACGATGGAAAGGTTGTAAACAAGCTGGTTAAGGCATGGAAAAAACTGGAGAACCCACGAGTTGTCAAACTCTATCCCATCAGAAGAGTGGCACATGAAGATTCCCGCTATTGTGTGTACGCATGTCCGTTTAAAGGCTCTGAAATAGACGAACAGACATTGCAGGCCATTACATCATTGGTCGATCAACTGGAAGTCGGAGAAATCCGATACGATTCGATGATGTCTTCGGGGACATACTTTGCACTGACCGAGAATGGCACTCATATTCTGGATGACGAATATCGTGACTCTATTGTGGAAATAAGTGATCGTTTCGACGACATCGTTCTGTTCTCGGATATGGTAACTTCTCCTAAGAAAGTGTCACAGTTGGATTGCCATCATGCAATCATCGGACTGGAAGAACAGCCTAATCAATACAACGTTGTGGCTATCCCCAATTCTGCAATTGGAGAAGCTACGAACAGACAATCGTTCAAGGTAGATCTTCCCGAAGAAGAACCGACATCACCGGCACAAGAAAAAGTGAAGTCTGCACTAATGACGGTATCGGCTATTATAACGATTGGAATACTGATTTGGTATTTTCTATTCAGATAGGGCAACTTAATTTTCACTAAAATAAAATTACACTATGACAACTTTCAATTACAGTTCAAAGTCAGTCCTGAAGGACAACCTGACCACCATCGGTCTGTCGTTACTCTTGGTTGTAGTCCCGATAGTATATCCTTTCGGGCTCAAGATTGGAAGCACCCGTATTCTCGGCCCACTTCCTACAGCGATTATCCTTATCGCTCTCGGTCTGTTCATACTCTTTAAGGTTCTGATGAAGATTCGTCAGGCACGTGCGCTGGCAGCGAAAGGTTGCATCATCACGGTGGACGAAGATAGGGTGACCTATCCGATTATCAAGAAAGGTGCAGTACAACAGGGAGCGTTCAGAATTTCGGAAATATCCGATGTCAGCTATGATGAGGAGGACGGGATTCTGACCGTAACGCTGACGAACGGGACTAAAGCTGAGTTTGACCTCGATTTCTTTGAAAGCCTCTCCAAACTCAAAGAGTTTGTTGCGCTCATACAGAAATAATCCGAACGTATCGGAGACACCGCAGAGATTATGCGGTGTCTTCGTAATATGTTTCGAGAATGTTTTGAAATCCATATTAAGTAAGTCATTTGACGACTGCGGCATAATCGGCAAAGATGCACGATTTAATGAAAAAAAAGAAGACACCCCAAAAACGAAATGCACGGTCTAAGAAAGAGGAACGGCGCAAAACGTGGCGAGAACACCTGTTCGACATAGTGCTGGGACTCGCTGTTGCAGCTATGTTCACAGTTCTTTCATGGCTTGGCAGGCATACCATTTCTAATATTCCAGTCAGTGCATTGTGGGGTTGCGTGCTTGCAACATTGTTTTTCGTTTTGGTGTGGGCGGCTTTCAGAAAAAATTTGGATAAAGGAACGTTCTTGATATATCTCTTTGTAGGATTTCTTGGCGGAATATTTCTTTTCATTTTCTTAGGGACTGTATTCTTAGGTACAAACTACCTTTTCCCACGTTCAGACCCGTATCAGCGCAAAGCGGTAGTATATGGTAAAAAAGAAACTCATCGTTCTCGTGGATTTACATCATATTACATCAAATTGGGCTTTTATGATGGCAGACGTTATGCTTGGGACGGAGGTTATAAAGAATATGATCGTTTCCAACAAGGCGATACCTGTGATGTGACCCTATATAAAGGGCTTTGGGGTTTCGAGGTTATCAAGGATGTGAAAGTTATAGGTTCGGTAAAGCATCCGCCATGTCCGCGTGCCGTTTTTACCTCCTTGCTGCTACGTCGTGTCGAAGTCAAACCGGGTATGCTGAATACAAACATTCTCCATGCCCTTAGTCGGGATGCCCATAACGGTCGTTATGGGGTTCCTGTATCCGTTCGTCAAGTGACAGGCTGTGATATGGGAGGCGAGTTCAGAATAGGCTTGTTGAATCATGCCACCTTTGAAGAGATTGACAGTGGCGAACGTGTTTTCGTAGAATGTACTTGGAATCTTGGCAAAAAGGATGAGAATGACGAACGACGCCTGACCTGCTGGTATGAATGGCACGAGAACTATTTGCATCCGGTCGATTCAATGTTGTGGAGTACGGATGAAGAATTTTGAATTTAAAACATTAATAATACAAAAATGGAAATGGATTTCTTTGATAAACTAAACAATTGGGTGCAAGGGCATCCGGGGAATGGTTACTTGATAGTTGCCGGACTACTTACGTTATGGCTTTTTGGTGTGATTATGGGTTGGAAATGGACATATGAAGCCAACTCATGGAAACAGAACGCTTTGCGCGAAATCCTTGGTGCAGGAATGTATCGCTTCTGCATAGGGGCAATTCTTGCTATTTCGATAGGCATAACGCTATATCTGTATTCTATTGCAGGGTAATGAGTTATCGTTGAGAATGCGCCGCATAAACAATGACGTATTCTCAACGATAGACATAAAACAGGAACATATAGTTATACAGACTATCATTGCCGATAATAGGTGCGTTCATTTACCCTGGTGCAATAAGTAAGCCTATAATCAGAACCGATAACGACCAATGGTATAAAACGGATCATAGAAAACACCCCTGTCTCTCGCTTTTCCCATTATATCGGAATCTGACTTCTATTTCGCTCCGCGCTTGTTCAGCACATCCTTTATCATTTCTTTGACATCCAGCCCGACTTGCACAAAATTCTTGTACAGGATGCGCTCCCGTTCATCTCTCGACTTGAATGTATAGAATTTGGGTAAGGGTACATAGCCGGCTTCCTCTTTCTTTATCTCCCTCATGTCGAAGTCGGTCTTGCAAAAGAACTTCGTGGTTTTGAACTCTTCCGATTCCTGAATGTTCATCGAGCCACCCGTGCCGGTTTTCGTCTTTGTGAAGTCTCGTGCGGTCTGGCCGCAGATCCATCCCGTCGCCATATCAGAAATTTTCGAGGCCGGAACAAGGGAGTCCATATTCTCATTAAGGTTGATGCTTGTTTTATCCCGGTCGATGGTCACACCTTTTTTGACCTGAACCACCTTACCGAAGATGTCATTCGACAGCCATTCCAACGTTTCTTTCGCACGAGCCGAGCCGCTTACCACGTTACCCACCGTCGTGATGATTTTTTGCATCCCGACCTTCCCGTAGTCCGCTTCAAGTTGCGGCAATTCCTGAAAACCGAGTGTTACACTGACCTTGTTGCTTCGTGCAGTACCAATCAATCGGTCTATCTTGTGGAAATACAAGGTCGGCAGCTCATCCACGATGATGCTTACCGGTATGTTCTTTCCCTGACCGGTATTCACACGGGTAACAAGTCGATTCAAAATCAAAGCGTTCAGCGCACCGATGATACTCTCCATTTCCGGGTCGTTGGCTATCAGCAGATAGCTGGGATTCTTCGGGTCGCTGACTTTCAGGTCGAAATCGTCACCGTCGCGATGAAATACCCAATAGCTTTCCTTAGTCGCCAAACGCGAAGTATAGACACGCAATGTACCTATCATACCTTCGAGCTGCTCCATCGCCTTGTTTTTCAAAGCGGTTTGAAACGGGCCGAGCAAAGGCGCGACCTCGTTGTCGGTCTCCAGTACCTCAAAGATAGTCTGGTAACTCTCATTGAGGAACGACAGGATATGCGGCATATCCGAGTATTTCCCTAACCAGTAGGCTGGCTCCACGATGTTGCCCCCCTCGCGGTCACGCACCACGCCGGTCGGCTTCCAGAATTTTGTCTGCGGATCTTGCCGCTTCTCGGCATACAGTCGTTTGCCGTCGGCATCGTATGGCTCTTTCTCGTAGTTGACGAAATAATAGATACAGGCTGCAAGGAAGTTCACCGCTGAAGTCTGGAAAAACTGGTCGCTGCCGCCGCCTCCCTCTTTCTTCCCTTTCTGCAGGGATTCCAACAGCGTTTCCGCTGTCTCGCTCGCCGCAGCAAGGTTATTGATATACTTCGCCTGAATCGGGTTCACCCGTCGGCTGTACTCTACATCCACGAAGTTGATGATATTGAACTTACATCCTTTGGGCACTTTGCCGAGCTTCTGGTTCTTCTTGTAGTGATAGTACAGCTTCGTGGCCAGCGTCGGAAACTTATAATCATAAACTACCAATACAAAACCTTTTGCCGAATGCTGTCGGATGAACGGTTCTATGATGCTGAACGTCTTGCCGCTGCCCGGAGTTCCTACTATCCATGTACCCCTGAAACAGTTGGTTATATTCACCCATCCCTTGCGGAATTTCCCCTTGAAATAGTATCTCATCGGTATATTTACACTGTACTGGTTCTCCTGCAATTCCTCGCATTGCTCAAAACTTTCGTTTTCGAAGTTAAAGCGGTCTTTCCCCAGTCCCTCCTTGATGAACTTCGAGATATTGTCCAGTGCGATATGCACCAGTATCACGCCGGCAAGCGTGGCTGCCATATAGAATATGATATTCAGTGGCAACGTATAGAACCTCGTTTCCATAGGACGGTGGAACAGCCATACCGACAGCACGATAAGGAACAGTCCGCTTATCAGCGGATATAGCACCTGCCTGCGTCAAATTCCAGATGCTTCTTGTTGCGCGTACCTATACAGGTAATGCAGATCAACAGGAAGGTGGCGACCTTGCTGTACACAAGGTTGCCGTCGTTGTATATCATCCACCGCTTGATGCGTCCGTGCAGGTCGCAGAGTATGCCGCCCCAGTGGTCGAGCATGGCAGGGTCGATGGCGTACTCGAAGAACTCCATCAGAACGGAGACATAAATTACCGCGCGGAATATCTTGTAGAACCCTTGTAGCTCCTTGCTTTCTTCCATTTTTTTGTCCTTTCCCTCTGTTCGTTACTATTGGTTCAATGTGATAATCGGTCTTACCCGGTGCGCCTGTGTCTTGGGCGTTTCCTGTATCGCGCCGCTCCCCAGCGAGTAGAGCCACGCTTTGGCGGTCTGCTGCCCCTTGACCTCCGTTGATGTCCAGTACCAGCAGTCCGCGTCAGACTCCGACGGCAACGGATCACCGCCGCATTTCGTCACGATGGGATTGACCGCCTCCCGGATGGCATACAGCAAGCGCATCTGCGCTACCGACGGTATATAGGCACTCTGTCCGTACCGCCACAGGTCGAAGACCGCTTCTGCCATAGGCGAAGCCGTCTCCTTTGTATCATACAGCGCAAAGGTGTTCGTGTTACCGTCGTAGGCCCCGATGTCGGCCGATGTTCCCTGTTCGATGCCAAGACTGTCGGCAAACGCCGCCGGAGCAATCTCCCACAGGTAAACAGCATAGCCGTTCCCTTCTGTACCGTCACGCCGTTCGGTATCGAAGACAACCGCTATAGCCCGTTTTCCCGATTGCTCATATTGCGTGTAAGACATCGTCATACCGTCCTCACAGAGGACATGCCCCGGACGTACAGCCGTGTCGGGCACGTCGATATGGGCGTCGCAGGCAGCGCACAGCACCGCTGTCACTGCCAGTATCATCGTATGTATCTTCCGTATCATCATACTTTCTTTCGTTTTTCTTATTTTATCGGTAGTTTCACTCCTAACACGACACCCGTGCGCAGCAGATCCGCGCCCTTTATCATCATGTCACTCTTTACCTGCCAGTACAGCGTCCATCCCGACCGTAGCACATAGTTGTGTTCATAGCCCACATGAATACCGGCCAGAAACTTTTTCGTGTCGCTCCCTGCCGAAGCCCCGATACGCAGGCTGCCGTAATGGTTGCGCCCACGCACCACGCAGGGCTTGTAAGCCACGCCGAAGCCGTAGGTACGGTAGTTCCGCCAGAAGGATTCCGGGCAGACATGGCCGCAAGAACCGCATTCCGCCCATTTTACATAGCCGTTGGCAAAAAACTCCCACGCATGGCGGTAGTTCATTTCGTGCTCGTAGGCGAGCGTCACATCCATGCCGTTCTCATACAGCAGCCCCACACCAAGCGAGAGGCGACCGCTGTTGCGCTGGGCGTTCGCATTTACAACGAAGCACACGCAGGCAAGCACCAGTATCATCATCTTTTTCATCGTCATTCCTCCTCCAATAAAGTTGTGTTGAACGAATCGGCGGACAGCACATCCTCATAGTCTATGTTCAGGCTGATATTGCGACCGCTGATTTGCCGCTCCGTCATTTCTATAGTCAGCAGCTTGTCGTTCGGGAATGTCATCTTTTTCACCACAATCACATTGCGGTAGCCATGCCGGAACGTCTTGCCATGTTCCAATACCAGGGCTGGCGTCAGTTCGATGGTCTGTGCGTTGGTTGCTTTGGCGAGCTTCTTGTCCGCCAACTTTACCCGTATCTCGTCGATGTCGAACCGGATGTTCGTCTTGTTTTCTATGGAGAAGTCTATGAAGAAGTAGTCACCGACAGCATAGATATTATTCAGGCGCATCACCATACGGTGCGCTTTGGTGGCGACGTTGCGGAATTTCGCAGGTGAACTCCATACACGCCTTGCGAAACGAACCATCTCTGCAGTGGACATCGAGACCGCCGGGTTGTTATAGGCATCCCGTTCATGCAGCAGGATTTCCTTATCCGTCACCGCCTCTTTCATCCGTGTGGTGTAGATGAGCGCGTACTGCGTGCGGTATCGCTCCGTCACGATGGTCACGACAGCCAGCACTTCGCCGTCCTCGTGTCCAGTCTCCTTGGGTTTCAGCCGGATGATGTTCTCTATCGGCTGGTCGCCTGCTACCTTATCGGTGGAAATATCCACCATGCGGATAGGCTCCGATGCCGTAATGACGGTCGTTACCTGTTCATTGACCGTCAGCCGCTCCATTTCCTCGTAAGTGCGCTGCGCTTGTGCGTCGTATGCGGCAAGCATCCCTGTCGCTATAAAAAATGCAGCCACGACTCCTTTCTTGTTTACTTTCATATTCATATCATTGATATTGTTGATTTTATTGGTTTCCGTTATTTATCGATTCCCTTCTTTCGTTCCGTTTCTGCGTTTCAATTCTTCCTGAATCCGCTGTCCAGCAATCTCGCAATACGCCGGCTCGATCTCGAATCCGATGTAATGCCTTTCCGTGCGGATGGCGGCAACAGCAGTCGTACCTGATCCAATGCAGTTGTCCAGTACTACATCCCCCTCGTTGGTGTAGGTGCGTATCAGGTACTCCACCAGTGCTACCGGCTTCTGTGTCGGGTGGTAGAATGCCCTCGTCCGATGCTCTTTGGGTATGGATATGACCGAAGTCGGATATTTGTCATCCGCAACGCGCACCGGCACTAATTTCATCTCGCCATAACAGCGGTTCGTAAAATCGTTGCCCGATTTACGCCGTCCGTGATTTCTCCGTTCTGGCGGGCAGGGTGTCATCTGCGGATGATACACCGGTTGCCGGTCATAGAACACGATGATGTCCTCGTGCTGGCGTAACGGCATACGCTTAGCGTTCAGATGACCCGTCACACGGTCTTTCCGCCATATAAGATTATACCGCCACATCCGGGGTTGCGATAACATGAGCCGTGCGGAGAAAATGCCTTGCGCAAATAGGATAATCGGGCTTCCGGGCTTCGTAATACGCCGATACTGCTCCCACAACGGTTCAAGCGGAATTTGCCTGTCCCATCCGGCCGAGCCGTTCTTGCGGTTCAGCACACCGTAGGGCAAATCCGCTATCACGGCATCGACACTGCCGTCCGCCATGAGCTTCATACCCTCTATGCAGTCTATATTATATAGGTTGTCCGTCTCTATCATGGCTTTCGTATTTTACTGTTTCTCACGTCCGTTCACCAAATAGACGAACGTGCCGTATTTCAGCTTTACCTTGTTCTTTTTGATAGCCTTGCCGATGGCGTTGCTCGTTTTCTGGTAAGCGTTTGTGGCGGCCTGCATTCCCCATTGGGTAAGGCTGTTGCCGTAGCTTCCGGTATTCATGTTCATATTGCCTGACACTGCACCGCTCGCCACATCCTTGCTCGTTTCCCGGAACTGGCTGTTGGGCACATGCAGTCCCTCCATGCCGTCCGTGTCATAAAGCGACAAACTGACCTTTACCAGTTCGTCGTGGATGAGAATACTGGTAATGTTCCCTTTCACACGCCCTGACGAGAAACCGCTCATGGTGGCGTACAGATATGAGCCGCGCTTGACCACGCACTCATTAATCTCCACATCGTCGAGCAGGCGCAATCGCACGCGCGAGCCGTCCACCGCTTTGATATCCTCGTCGATAATGGCCTTGATGAGCTTCGGTTCGTGGGCGTCTTTTGCCAGCGTATTGAAGTAGTCTGATGCTGTCTTTACCTTCCGCACGACCTCGCTGGGAGGTTCGTTATCGGACGGAGCTTTTACCGACCGGCTCTCTTCCTCTATTTTGCCCTTGGCCTCTATGGTCGCCGCAGGCATCTGTGCCGATGCCGCACTGTCCGTTTCAGCAGGTGGCATTACTTCGTTCTGTCCTCTTAGCCTCGCTTGGGCGAGGGCTTTTTCCAGTTCCGCGAGGGCTTCTTGCTCGCGTGTCTTGGCGTCGGCAACTTGCGCTGCCATTGCTTTCTCCTGTTGTTGTTCATCGAGCAGGGCGATATCGTCCTGCGTGTATTGAGATTCATATTCTTCTTTGTTGTCATCGGGTTCGTCACGTTCTATATTATCCACAGCGGAGTAGTCTTGTATCTTACCCCACGATTTCGCCATATTCTCGTATTTGCTGCCTATGCCGTCGCCACCCTTGATTTGGGCGTCCGGCAGGTCGGGGTTCAGGAACTCCGTCGTCTGGAGTGTCTTGTCCGGAATCTTCGCCGTTTCGGTATGGAACAGGTCGAAGATGAAATACGATGCAACCAATAGCGGAATGTACAGGATGGCCGGAAGCATATACTTCGGTTCCTTGAAATTGATTCTATCTGTTATTTTCATCATGCGTCTTTAATTGATTTGTACATACTTGCCTTCAATGGTGCAGTTTTTCAGCACCTCTGCATTCTTCTTTCCGAAAGCGATCAGAATGCTTCCGCAGCCGGGAGAATCCCCTCGTGTCCCGTCCGGACGGTAAAACCGGATACGGTGGCGCAGGAATTTCATTCCGTCCGCTTTCTCGAAGATGACATCTTGAAACATCTTTGAGTCGCAGCGGTTGAACAATAGCGCGATACCGTTGCCATGCTCCGCCAGTTTTCGGACAAACAGCTCGATAAGAGGGCGCGAATATGGAGGATTGAGCCATACGCGCCCTTCCCATTTCTGCAACAGTCCGTCCATGTTCCGGTCATACATAACCTCGGCCGTCGGCCACAGCGGACGAACGGGAGCACAAGGGTCAAGGTCGAACTTCCCCAATGCTTCCAATACCTCTTTAGGTGTGTACCATTCGTCGGACGAATGGGCTGATTTTTCAAACCGTGTATTCATAGGCACTGTTTTATTGCGGTTCATCCGCTTTGTTTTCCCTCATTTCAATCCTTTGCAACCTTTTGTGTCGCTCCCGCAGCACCGAATCCTGCATCTCCGTTGCCGTGCGCGTTGTGTGGCTGTAATGGTACGCCATCGTGAGACGGTAGATATTCCATACGAAACCTCCGATAGCGAATCCGAAGATGATAACTAAGAACAGCGTCCGGTGCGCGTTGGCAAATCCTTGTACTTTGGCGGCCGCCTTGTCGATGCGAGTCGCTTGGGCGAACTTGCGACCGGCTGTCACTTCCCGTTCATATCGGTCTTTGTATTGCGGATCATTCTTGTCCGGCATTTTCTCACCGAACAGCATCCGCCTGAATCCCTTGATATTCATAACTACTGCTGTTTAATAATTGGCTTTCGTCTTCTGTTCGATGTCTTTGTTCAACAGCGTGCGCCAGTTCACGATGAGTAGCCCGTGCGGATTGTTCTCTGTCCGGGGCACACGCTTGAGCTGTCCCGCCGTGACCAGTTCACGCATGAGGATATTGCTCCGCCGCTCGATACGCTGACGCCCGTAGTAGGTGAACTCCATCTTTTCCTTATTGAAAGCTATGCTGTCACAATAGATAGAGAAGACCGAACTCGTCCCCAATATATTGGAGTAAAATCCCTTTTCTTTGAGCGTGTTGTACTGTGCCAGTCCTGTCTCATCCACCAAGTACATCGCTTTCTCCATCGTGTAGCGGATATATTTGTCGTCCGGAGGCAGAGTGAAAAAGAAATGGTGGAACATCTCCACATGGCTCTTGGCTTCCACATCGAGCGTTTCGTCCATTGTCGTGCGGTTCACGAGGATTGGCACGTTGCCGTCCAGCACGTACACCTTCTTCTGCGCGTCCGTGACCATCGTGC
>ENA-ORTM01001531-ORTM01001531.1-human-gut-metagenome-genome-assembly--contig:-NODE-1531-length-23494-cov-3.691710_pt1 | contig 23494 bp, 18 predicted proteins | sample MGYA00241909_ERZ509182 | MGnify/ENA primary metagenome ERZ509182 (study PRJEB26280, sample SAMEA2338855) | human gut metagenome | biome: human gut; feature: human-associated habitat; material: faeces...
GGATGTTGTTTACAACATCCCCCTTTTTGTTTCATGGGAAATTTCTTCCTATGAAACAAAAATGCTTGGCAGGATCGCGCTGCAACGGGCAGGGAGGATGTCGCTGAAGCGACCCGCCGCAGGCGGAGAAGTCTGCGAGCAGACTTTATTTTTATTATTCAAAGACAAGGATCAAAACATATTCCTGCGAAAAAGGAAAGAAGGAACCGGAGAATGAAATATGAATTTAACAGCCGCATCCGCTACAGTGAATTGGATGAGGATGGAAAACTGTCTGTCAACGGGTTGGTGAATTATTTTCAGGATGTGTCTACTTTTCAGTCAGAACAGCTGGGGGTCGGAGTGGAGTATTTAAAAAAGCGCCATCAGGCTTGGATTTTATCGTTCTGGCAGATTGTGTACGACCGTCCGCCCAGGCTCGGGGAGCTGGTGACCGCTCAGACCTGGGCCTACGATTTTAAAGGCTTTATGGGGCTGAGAAATTTTGCCCTTCTGGATCAGAAGAGAACTATGCTGGCCAGAGCCAACAGTGTCTGGGTACTGTTTGATATGGAAAAGCAGCGTCCTGCCAGAATGGAGCCTGAGATGGCAAAGCTTTATGAGACGGAGCCGCCTCTGGATATGGAATATGCTTCCAGAAAGATAAGCCTCCCCGAGGGAGGAGAGCCGGAAGTTCCTTTTTATATAGGAAAGAATCAGCTGGATACCAATCATCATGTGAATAATGGCCAGTATATTGCTATGGCGGCAGCTTATCTGCCGGAAGGGTTCGCTATCCGGGAACTGCGGGCGGAGTATCGAATGCAGGCCAGACTTCGGGATGAGATTTTTCCGGTGGTGTGCCGCCAGAAGAATACGGTTACAGTGGAGCTTTGCAATGGGGAAGGAAAACCTTACGCAGTGGTAATGTTCCTGCAAAAGTAAGAGAGGCAGAGGGCTGGTTGGAAATAGATTTTGGAAGAACACGGAAATCCATTGGCCAAGGCCGAAAAAATATGATACCATATACATAAGGCAATAGAAATAGAAAAAATCAGAACGGAAAAACAGGAGAGAGTATGCTGTATTTAGGAGAATATCAGGAATTAAAGATTACGAAAAAGGTGGATTTTGGCGTGTACCTGGGAGAGGGAGAAGAGCGGGTGCTGCTTCCGAAGAAGGAGGTGCCGGAAGGGGCCGAGGCAGGTGATGCCCTTCGGGTTTTTTTGTATAAGGATTCCAGGGATCGGATGATTGCCACTAGGAGGGAACCCAAGGTGACCCTGGGAAAGGTGGCCCTGCTTACGGTAAAAGAAGTAGGCCGTATCGGCGCGTTTTTAGACTGGGGCCTGGAAAAAGATCTTCTGCTGCCTTTTCGGGAGCAGACAAGGAAGGTGAAAGCCGGGGAGGAGTGTCTGGCAGCCCTTTATATTGATAAGAGCCAGCGTCTTTGCGCAACCATGAATGTTTACCATTATTTGGGGACCAATTCCCCCTATCAGATAGGGGACCAGGTGCGGGGGCGCATCTATGAAACCAGTGACAACTTTGGCCTGTTTGTGGCAGTGGAGGATCAGTACTCCGGACTCATTCCTAAATGGGAGGCCAGTGAAGGGCTGGCTGTGGGAGATGTGGTGGAAGCCAGAGTCACCAAGGTAAAAGAGGACGGGAAATTGGATCTTAGCTTAAGAGACAAGGCCTATCTTCAGATGGATCGGGATGCTAATCTGGTGATGCAGGTGATCGAAGAATTTGAGGGGGTTCTGCCTTTCAATGACAGGGTGTCTCCAGAAATCATCAAAAGAGAATTCGGCCTGAGCAAAAATGCCTTTAAGCGGGCCGTGGGCCGTCTTTTGAAACAGGGAAAAATAGAGATCACAGAAAACAGGATTTTAAAAAAGTAGTGCTTTACTGCCCGGATCCAGATAATTCTTTGAGACGGACATGATCATAAAAGCTAAACTATGTATTGAAATAGGAGGGATTTTAGTATGAAGACAGTAATTGCAACAGACAAGGCGCCGGCAGCTATCGGGCCCTATTCCCAGGCTATTGAGGTAAACGGAATGGTATTTACTTCCGGGCAGCTTCCGGTAGATCCGGCTACCGGACAGATACCGGAGGGTGTTGCAGCTCAGGCGGAACAGGCCTTCAAGAATATAGGAGAGGTTCTGGCTGCTGCAGGGACAACTATGGACAAGGTGATTAAGACTACTGTATTTATCAAGAATATGGGAGATTTTGCTGCTATCAATGAGGTGTATGCAAAGCATTTCCCGTCTCCGTATCCAGGAAGAAGCTGCGTGGAGGTAGCCCGTCTTCCCAAGGATGCGCTGCTGGAGATCGAAGCCATTGCAATGAAATAAGACGGACCGGAATTATAAGTATTGCACAAAAAATGAAGGTTAAATTTGTGCAATACTTATATAACAATGAAAATGAAAAAAGTACTTGATTTCCGGAAAAATCTGTATTATATTGAGGGCGTAGAGCAGAGATGAGTTTAGAGAGATGAAAGGAGAATATAGGGATGAAAGTACAAAACATCACTGATATTGACAAATTCTTCAAGGTAGTAGATCAATGTGTAGGAAAAGTAGAACTGGTAACTGGTGAGGGCGACAGACTGAACCTGAAATCCAAACTGAGCCAGTATGTATCTATGGCAAATATTTTTTCCAACGGTGAGATCCCGGAGCTGGAGCTTATCGCTTATGAAAAAGAAGATATTGATAGACTGATTGATTTCATGATCAACAGCTAAGAAGAGAAAATAAAGACCCCGCAGCTTGCTGCGGGGTCTTTGATTTTAGCGGTATTCGTCAAATATCCGCACTGCTGCGTGGGTACGGTAGCGCAAAAAAAGAATTTTTAAAAAACTGCAAAACGTGGTATGATAAGAAATAACAAAATGGATAGTTTAGCTGGAAAGGAAAACATATGAAGAAAGCGGTAAGCGTGAACAGACTGTTTTTGGGGCTGGTGGTGATATCCTTAAGCGCCCCCTTTGTATTCTCCCGTTTCTGGGAGGGGCTTGGTATTTATCAGAATCTGGCAATGACCCAGATGATTTTTTTGCTCCCTGTACTGATCTATATCGGATGCACCAGAGGGGACATTCTAAATGACCTGCAGCTTCATATGCCTAAGGTGAGCACGGTTTTGATGACCTTTGTGCTGGCATCGCTGCTGACTCCGGTGATGGCCTGGCTCAATTTGTTTTCTATGCTTTTTACGGAAAACTATGTGGCAGGCACGATGATGGAGCTGTACGATTCTTCTCTGATGAGGAACCTGGCTTATGTGGCTCTTCTGCCAGCCCTTTCAGAGGAATTTATCTTCCGCGGGGTATTTTATCACAGCTACCGTCCGGCGGGAGTGTGGAAGGCAGCTGTGCTCAGTGGATTTTGTTTTGGCCTGCTCCACATGAATCTAAATCAGTTTTTCTACGGATTTGTTCTGGGGGTGGTATTTGCCCTTCTTGTAGAGGCCAGCGGAAGCCTGCTAAGCGCTATGTTCCTTCATTTTCTTCTGAATGCCAACAGCGTCTATATGATGGAGCTGTTAAAAGAGTTGGAAGAAATGATGGGAATCAGCCAGCTGCCCCAGGCGGTGGAGACGATGGCAAGCCGGAAGGAGATTCTGGCTGCTCTGGGGGGTTACACGCTGTCCGCAGTGCTGGGCGGTATTCTGGCCTTTCTGGCACTTCGTTTCATTGCCAGGAGAAACGGTAAGGGAAATCTTTTTACCAGGGAATGTCTGACAGGAGGCTCTCCTGAGACAAAGCGGCCGGAAGGCTGGGACGGAGATGGTGTCTATGACTCAGGGGAAAGCTCCTGGCAGAGGTATCGCGCAGGAGAAGCGTACGGAACGGATCAGGAAAAGGAGAACAGAAAGCGTACAGATGGAACGGGGGAATTGTTTACACCTTCCCTTGCGGCAGGAGCTGCCATAGGAGTTCTTTATATGCTGGCGATTAATTTCATATAAAATATATAGAAAGGCAGAATTGCGGACGTGCAAAGCACAAAACAATTCATCAGACCGGATACGGAGGATAAATTTGAATTTTACACATCTGCATGTCCATACAGAGTACAGTCTTCTGGATGGATCCAATAAAATCAAAGAGTATGTAGCCAGAGTCAAGGAGCTGGGCATGGACAGCGCAGCTATCACAGACCATGGAGTGATGTTTGGAGTGATTGATTTTTACCGGGCAGCCAAGGAGGCGGGCATCAATCCGATTCTGGGCTGTGAGGTGTATGTGGCGCCAGGATCCCGGTTCGACCGGGAGTCAGGCCGGGCAGGGGGAGATGACAGATACTATCATCTGGTGCTGTTAGCGGAGAATAACACCGGGTATGCCAACCTGGTAAAGATCGTATCCAAGGGCTTTGTGGATGGATTTTATTACAAGCCGAGAGTGGATATGGAGGTGCTGGAGCAGTATCATGAAGGCATCATTGCTTTAAGCGCCTGTCTGGCTGGAGAAGTGCAGAGAAATCTTCTGCGGGGTTTCTATGATGAGGCCAGGGCAGCAGCTTTGAAATATGAAAAGACCTTTGGAAAAGGGAATTTTTTTCTGGAATTGCAGGATCATGGAATACCGGAACAAAAAACAGTGAATCAGCAGCTGATTCGCATGAGCCGGGAGCTGGGAATGGAACTGGTGGCTACCAATGACGTTCACTATACCTATGAGTCCGACGCGGCTTCCCATGATATCCTGCTGTGCATCCAGACTGGAAAGAAGCTGGCAGATGAGGATCGGATGCGGTATGAGGGCGGCCAGTATTATGTAAAGTCTCCGGAAGAGATGGAGGAATTGTTCCCTTACGCACCGGAGGCTCTGGAAAACACCTATAAGATTGGTCAGCGGTGCCATGTGGATATTGAGTTTGGAGTTACCAAGCTGCCTAAGTTTGACGTGCCGGAAGGGTATACAGCCTGGGAATACTTAAATGAACTGTGCTTCCGGGGATTGCAGGAGCGGTATCATCCGGTGACAGAGGAGCTAAAAAAGCGGCTGGACTATGAGCTGGATGTGATAAAGACCATGGGATATGTGGATTACTTCCTGATCGTTTGGGATTTTATCCGGTATGCCAGGGATCATGACATCATGGTGGGGCCGGGAAGAGGTTCTGCGGCCGGGAGCCTGGTGGCGTACACTTTAGGGATTACCAGACTGGATCCTATCAAATACAATCTGCTGTTTGAGCGCTTCTTAAATCCTGAGCGGGTGTCCATGCCGGATATTGACGTGGATTTCTGCTTTGAACGGCGGCAGGAAGTGATTGACTATGTGGTGCGCAAGTACGGAAAAGACCGGGTGGTGCAGATTGTTACCTTCGGTACTTTGGCGGCCAGGGGCGTGATCCGGGATGTGGGCCGGGTGATGGATCTGCCCTATGCCCTGTGTGATACCATTGCCAAGCTGGTGCCCAACGAGCTGAATATTACCATTGACAAGGCGCTGAAAATGAGTCAGGAGCTGCGCACCATGTACGAGAGTGATGAGCAGATCCATACCCTCATTGACATGGCAAGGCGGCTGGAGGGGCTTCCACGCCATACCTCCATGCATGCGGCCGGGGTGGTGATCAGCCAAAAGGCTGTGGACGAGTATGTACCTCTTTCCAGAGCTTCCGACGGTTCCATTACCACCCAGTTTACGATGACTACCCTGGAAGAGCTGGGACTTTTAAAAATGGACTTTCTGGGGCTGCGGACGCTGACTGTGATCCAGAATGCAGTGAGGCTGGCGGAAAAATCCAGCGGAAAGACGATTGATATTGATCATATTGATTTTGATGATAAGGCGGTGCTCTCCTCACTGGGAACAGGAAAGACAGACGGAGTGTTCCAGCTGGAGAGCGCTGGCATGAAAAACTTTATGAAAGAATTGAAGCCTCAGAGCCTGGAGGATGTGATCGCAGGGATCTCCCTGTACCGCCCGGGTCCTATGGACTTTATTCCCCAGTACATCAGGGGCAAGAACAACGCTGCCTCCATCACTTACGACTGTCCGCAGTTAAAACCGATTTTGGAGTCCACTTACGGCTGTATTGTGTATCAGGAGCAGGTAATGCAGATCGTGCGGGATCTGGGGGGCTACACGCTTGGCCGAAGCGATCTGGTGCGCCGGGCCATGTCCAAGAAAAAGGCAGCGGTGATGGCAAAGGAACGGCAGAATTTTGTGTACGGAAATCCGGAGGAGGGGGTTCCTGGCTGTATTGCCAATGGGATTAGCGAATCTGTGGCCAACAAGATCTACGATGATATGACCGACTTTGCCAAATATGCTTTTAATAAATCTCACGCAGCGGCCTATGCGGTGGTGTCCTATCAGACGGCCTGGCTGAAATATTATTATCCGGTGGAGTTTATGGCAGCCCTGATGACCTCCGTGATTGATAATCCGGGAAAGGTGGCGGAGTATATTATGACCTGCCGGCAGATGGGAATTCAGATCCTGCCCCCGGATATCAATCAGGGAGAAGGCGAATTTTCTGTGGATGGCCGGAACATCCGCTACGGTCTTTCTGCCATCAAGAGCATTGGACGTCCGGTCATTCAGGCGATCCTGGAAGAGCGGGAGAGAGGGGGCGCTTTCCGTGATCTGAAAGATTTTGTGGAGCGCACCAACGGCAAGGAAGTGAATAAACGAACCATTGAAAATTTCATTAAAGCGGGGGCCATGGACGGTCTGGGAGGCACCAGGCGACAGCTGATGATGGTGTACGCTCAGGTGATGGACAGTGTGGCTCAGGATAAGAAATCCTCCATAAGCGGTCAGATGTCCTTGTTCGACTTGATGGGGGAGGAGGAAAAGCAGGAGTTTTCCATTAAGCTGCCGGATGTGGGCGAGTATGAAAAGGGGCAGCTCCTCGCCTTTGAGAAGGAAGTATTGGGGATTTATGTCAGTGGTCATCCACTGGAGGAATATGAGGGAATCTGGAGAAAAAATATCTCCGCCCTGTCCAGTGATTTTGCCCTGGATGAGGAGGCGGGAGCGCCCAAAATTCAGGACGGCTCCAAAGCGATCATCGGAGGACTGGTATCAGGCCGCACTGTGAAATACACGAAGACCAACAAAACCATGGCTTTTTTCCAGCTGGAGGATCTAGTGGGTACGGTGGAGGTGGTAGTGTTCCCCAGGGATTATGAGCGGTACCATGCGCTGATCCAGGAGGATGCAAAAGTCTTTGTCCAGGGACGGGTTGCCGGAGAGGATGAGAAAGCCAGCAAGCTGATCTGCGAAAAGATCTGGTCCTTTGAGGATGTGCCAAGAGACGTCTGGATTCAGTTTGAGTCCAGAGAAGAGTTTGCTGCCAGGGAGCAGGAACTTTACCGGATGATTGCCTCCAGTGATGGAAAAGATCAACTGGTGATCTATGTGAGAAATCCCAAGGCGGTGAAGCGCCTGGGAGAGCGCTACAGCGTAAAGGCTTCCGGGGAACTGTTGGGACAGCTCACCAGTGCTTTCGGGCCGGATAATGTGAAAGTGACAGAGCGAAGAAGATAGCGATTTTGGGAGGGCAGGGGATGACAAAACAGCGTGGATTTGGCAGAGGGAAAAGCAGAAGTCAGGCCTCATACTTTGCTTTACAAATATAGGAAAATAGATTAGAATATTTTTGAGTTTGATTTCTATGGGCTGAGGGAGATTTGCCAGACAGGAGGAAGAACTATGGCTGCGAAAATTAAGACAATCGGTGTGCTTACCAGCGGCGGAGATGCGCCGGGCATGAATGCGGCAATCCGGGCGGTAGTCCGCAAGGCGATTGCACAGGGAATGAGTGTAAAGGGAATTTATCAGGGATATAAAGGACTGTTAAATGAGGAGATCGTGGATCTGACGGCCAGAGATGTGTCAGATACCATCTCTAAAGGCGGTACGCTGCTGTATACGGCACGCTGTCATGAGTTTCGAACTCCGGAGGGGCAGGCCAAGGGTGCGGAGATCTGCCGCAAGCATGGCATTGAGGGGCTGGTGGTTATCGGCGGAGACGGCTCTTTTGCAGGAGCCCAGAAGCTGGCAGAGCACGGAATCAATACCATTGGAGTGCCGGGAACCATTGACCTGGACATCGCCTGTACAGAATATACTATTGGCTTTGATACAGCGGTAAATACGGCTATGGATGCCATTGACAAAGTGCGTGATACCTCCACTTCTCATGAACGGTGCAGCATCATTGAGGTAATGGGCAGAAATGCAGGGTATATCGCTCTGTGGTGCGGCATTGCCAACGGAGCGGAGGATATTCTTCTGCCAGAGTCCTATGACTACGATGAGCAGAAGCTGATCAATAACATTATTCAGAACCGGAAGCGGGGAAAAAAGCACCATATTATCGTAAACGCAGAGGGAATCGGCCATTCCAGCAGTATGGCCAGACGGATCGAGGCAGCTACAGGCGTGGAGACCAGGGCTACGATTCTGGGGCATATGCAGCGGGGCGGAAGCCCTACCTGCAAGGATAGGGTATATGCTTCCATGATGGGCGCCTATGCAGCCGATCTGCTGGCGGAGGGCAAGTCCAACCGGGTAGTGGGCTATCAGAATGGGGAGTATGTAGATTTTGATATCAATGAGGCGCTGGCCATGCAGAAGAGCTTGCCGGAGTACATGCTGCGGGTCAGCAAGGCTCTGAGCATATAGGGGAGTTTCATGATTACCAGTTCAACCAACAGTCAGATTAAAAATTTGATCCAGCTGAAGAAAAAGGCGAGAGAGCGGAACAAACAGGATGTTTTCCTGGTGGAGGGAATCAAGATGTTCCGGGAGGCGCCCAAGGAGCGGCTGCAGAAAGTATATGTATCCAGTTCTTTCTATAATAATGCAGATCATCGCAGAGAGCTGGAGCACTGCGAATACGAGGTGGTGTCAGACTCCGTATTTGAGGCCGTATCTGACACCAAGACGCCTCAGGGCGTCCTCTGCGTGGTTCGGCAGTTCCATTATGAATTTTCGGAGCTTGCCAGGGGAGGAACACCTTTTTGCCTGGCTCTGGAGAATCTTCAGGATCCTGGAAATTTGGGAACGATTTTCCGCACTGCGGAGGGAGCAGGAGTGACTGGAATCCTTCTTAGCGGAAACTGCGTGGATCTGTATAACCCTAAGGTGATCCGTTCCACCATGGGTTCTGTTTACCGGATGCCCTTTTACTATACGGACGATCTGCGGGGCGCCTTACGCCAGTGGCAGCAGCAGGGGATTTCTCTGTATGCGGCGCACCTGCAGGGGAAAAATACCTACGACCAGGAAAATTATGGGAAGCCCAGCGCTTTTTTAATAGGAAATGAGAGCCAGGGACTGACGAAAGAGACAGCGGATCTGGCAGACTGCTATATCCGGATCCCCATGAGCGGACAGGTAGAATCCCTGAATGCGGCGGTGGCAGCTGCAGTGTTAATGTATGAAGCAAGAAGACAGCGCAGTTGAGATTAGGGTGTGGGAAAATGCCTGATTCTTAAGGGATTCTTAAGGCTTAGGAAAAATTTACTTGACAAATGCAGGCAGATGAATTAGAATGAGCCTGTAACATGATTTAATAAGTTTGTAACAAATTTCGACAGACATTGCGGAACCTGTGACGGGGTACAGGATTTCTGCGGGGAGGTAATTAAGCAATGATGAATAAAAAGCGACTGATGATCTGTACAGCCACAGCCATGATGGCAGGATTGGCAATGGGGACTTCAGCGATGGCTGCTTCTTATGAGAAGGCTTTCGGCATTGACATGGAAAACGGCACAGACGAGATGTGGAGCAGATTGGCCATGGTAAATGACGACAAGGTAACCACTGGTGTGAACATCAGAGAGGCTGCTGACGGTGAGATTATCGGATGTCTTTATAATGGCGGACTGGTAGAGGTTTTGCATAAAGATGAGGTTTGGAGCGAAGTTCAGTCCGGCAATCTGAATGGCTATATTAAGAATGAATATCTGACTTTTGGTACAGAGGCAAAGGGCTTGGCAGATTACTACGGAGTTCCCGGGGTTGAAGCATCCTGGGATGATGTGTATGTATTTGCAGCTCCGGATCCCAATGCAGACATTATCCATACTGCCATGGCAGGAGAGAAGTTTGAAGTGGAAGAAGACCAGGGGCATTGGATCAAGATTAAGTTTGGAGAAGAGGGGCAGGTTGCTTACGTCTCTGAGGATGATACGACAGATGTATTGCTGGTAGATATCGCAGCTACGCTGGACGAGTTGAAGGATACAGAAGAGGACAGCGAAGAAGTTTACCAGGAGGAGACAGAGGCTCCCTCTTATGAAGAAGAGAATGACTGGAGTGATAACAGCGGAAGTGATGACAGCTGGACAGATCCCAATGCAGGAAACAGCGGCTCCGGTGATGACAGCTGGACAGATCCTAATGCAGGGAACAGTGGAAACAGCGATAACTCCGGCTCCAGTGACAATACGACAGAACCGGATACAGAGGATGACGGAAGTACAGATGATGGCTGGACGGACGATGGATCAGATGATACCACAGATGATGGGTGGACAGATGACAGCACAGATGATGGCTGGACGGATGACACCACAGATGATACTGTGACAGACGATAATTCCTCCGACAACAGTGATGGTTCCGATGATGATGTGATTGCTGACGATGTGGAGGACGTTGAGGATGTAGAGGACGTTGAGATCGTGGATGATGCAGAAGAGATCGTAGACGATGAGGCGGCCAATTATTCTGAGGACGAAGCAGAGGAAGTTTACAGTGAAGAGACTGCCACTGAGGCAGAGGCAGAGAATGCTGCTGCTTCCAGTGAGGATCTGGATCTGATGGCAGCGCTGATCTACTGTGAGGCAGGAAATCAGAGTTACGACGGTATGGTAGCGGTTGGTTCTGTAGTGATGAATCGCGTGGAGGATGAAGCGTTTCCGGATACCGTGAGTGATGTGATTTATCAGAGCGGTCAGTTTACACCGGCTTCCTCCGGTGCTTTAGACAGCGCATTGGCAAACGGCGTCCCCAGCGCCTGCTATGACGCTGCAGCTGCAGCTTTGAACGGAGAGACACCGGTAGGTGATGCCCTGTATTTTAACGCAGGCAGTGGAACAGGAACTCAGTTAGGAGACCACCAGTTCTATTAATGATTTCAAATACGATATAATTCCAAAGAGGAACCCGCACAGACCCCTGTGCGGGTTTTTGTATGTGAGAATCTTTTTAATTTGATTTATTCTGAAGAATGGCTGGATTTTATTTTAAACAGCCGCAGGAGGCTGGAAAGATGGTATGAGAATTTAACTCAGGGTTAAAATGACCTGGGGAAAATAAAACATGCAGTCAATAGCGTATCCCCAGCCGTTCTGTTATAATCTTTTCAGGATCCATGTACAAATCAGGTGTCTCCTGAATCGGGATGGGGACATTGCCATTGTCAGAGAAGGGCAGTCCCGGTACAGGGAAAAGAAAGGAGATAGGGCAGATGAAACTAGGAGAGACCATCAGAACACGCAGAAAGGAATTGAATCTGACCCAGGAGCAGATGGCAGATCAGCTGGGGGTGACGGCTCCGGCAGTGCACAAGTGGGAAAAGGGGATCAGCTATCCGGATGCGGCGCTGCTGCCGGCAGTGGCCAGACTGCTGAGGATGGATTTAAACAGCCTGTTTTCTTTTGAACAGGAGCTGTCGCCTCAGGAGATCAGCTCCTTTGGAAATAAAGTGATGGAGCTGATCATGGAGCAGGGCTTTGAAGCAGGGTATGAGGAGGCGCTGGAGAAGCTTCGTCAGTATCCCACCTGCGCTTCTTTGTGGTATCAGACAGCCACGCTGCTGGACGGCTCCATGTCGTTGTTTTGCGTGGGCAAAGCGGAGGAAGAAAAAGAAAAGTATGCAGGCCGGATAGAGGAGATATACCGGCAGGCTGCCCTGCTGGGAGACCAGCAAATTCGCAGTGGGGTGGATCAAATGCTGTTTTATAAATATCTGGATCGGAAGGAGTATGACAAGGCCCAGGAGATTGTGGAGGAGATGCCAAAGGCGGTGCCGGATGAGAGACAGATGAAAGCCACGCTGGCGGGACGAAGGGAGAATTATGGAGAGGCCATTGCGCTGATGGAGGAAAAGCTGTACCAGTCACTGAGCGAGGTGTTGAATGCCTTAAGTTTTCTGCAGCACTATTTTTACAGGGAAAAGGATGCAGAAAACGCCCGCCTGTGTATGGAAAAGGCAGGAGTGCTGGTGGAACAGTTTGGCCTTTGGGAGTATGGAAAGTATGAGTCCTGCTATGAGGATGCGCTTTACCGGAAAGACCGGGAGGATACGTATCTTTATCTGGAGAAGATGCTTGACAGTATGGCCAGCCCTTACCGTTTGGCAGATTTTCCGCTGTATCAGAGAATGAAGGCCTCTGATTTCGGGCAGGAGACTGGAGATCATCCCGGGGTTTTTACCATTATGCTTCCGGCGCTGCTTAGCAGTCTGAGAGATCCGGCCGGTTTGGACGGGGAGGGATTTCTGGCAGGAGATCCGAAGCTGGAAGCCTTGATCCGGGAGTATGAAGAGAGAAGTGGCGATAAGAATTGAGGATATCCTATGGTCGAGGGGCGGAAAGACCGGAAAATGGAGCAGTCATGCACTTTATGGTGTATGGCTGCTCCATTTTCAAAAGCTGTTTTAAGGATATTCTGCAGAACGGCTGCGAATATTCACTGCAGCAATTCTTTCATCAGATATTCATACACATGCTGGCATTTCTTCTGCCACTGTTTGCAGATGGCCTTGGCCTGTTCTTCATCCGGAACGGTGAGCGTCAGGTCGATCAGATCTCCCTGTTTTTCTTTTACCCGGCACCGGACGGAGACTTCTCCTCCTGTGTTTCTATAATAATCTGCGACCACAGACACTTCATCCCGCAGCTGAAGCTTGTTCGCCTTTAAGTAACGATCGATATCCTCCCGGATGGAGGCGGAGATATTGTTTTCAAAGAAGCTCAGTGTCTCCTCACCCTCCGGAGTGATGGTGTAGTAGGAGCTGTTGAGAATCGTCTCCTGGTGAATCAGACCGGATTCCGTAAGCTCTGACAGTACAGACTGGAGGGTAAAGTAGCTGGTATAGCCCTGTTCCAGAATAAAATCAGAGATCTGGGAATTTGTCAGGGAGAAATCAATTTTTTTCAGCATATATAAGATGATCAGTTTGTACAATGTATGAGGATCAGCCATGAGAGAACTCCTTTCTTTGGACAGATTGGGTCAAGGGGTGTAGCATTTTCCCTGCCAGGTATTTTGAAGATGCATTTCCCGATGCAGGGTATTTAATACCGTTCGCTTGCGGCTGCTCCAGAGAGGAGCAATCAGCAGTTCTTTGGGGCCGTCTCCAGTGAGTCTGTGGATGGTGATATCCGGGGACAGCACTTCCAGACAGCGGATCAGAAGGGTAATGTACGAATCCATGGTGAACACAGGGAAGGGATGGGCTTCGTAATACCCGGCCAGATCGGTATGCTTCAGAATATGAAGCAGCTGCAGTTTGATGCCCTGGATATCCTGATGGTTCAGATAGTCCATGGTCTGGAGGATTTCTTTTTCGCCCTCTCCGGGAAGGCCAAGGATGGTGTGGACGATCACTTCCAGTCCTCTGGAGCGGAGACCCTTTACCGCAGTCTCAAAACAGGAGAGAGGATAGCCGCGGCGGATAAAGTCAGCGGTTTTTTCATGAATCGTCTGGAGCCCCAGTTCCACCCACACAGGCTTTTTTCGGTTTAGCTGTTCCAGAAGAGTGAGCACCTCATCTCCCAGACAGTCCGGTCTGGTGGCAATGGAGAGAGCGGCGATCTCCGGTTCCTCCATTGCTTCTGTAAAAATTTTTTCCAGATAGGGAACTGGGGCATAGGTATTGGTATAAGCCTGAAAGTAGGCGATGTATTTTTCAACGGGGCGTTTATTTTTAAGGAGCAGCTTTTGCTGACGGATTTGTTCCCGGATACTTTCGCAGGCATTTCCGGCGAAATCCCCGGAGCCTCCAGCGCTGCAGAAGATGCAGCCGCCGTATCCTACGGTACCGTCCCGGTTGGGACAGGTCATGCCTCCGTTGAGGGATAAGCGGTATACTTTTTCACCAAAACGTTTTTTCAGTTCGTAATCAATGGAATGATAGGGTTTATCCTGCCATTTCATAAAAAGCTCCTTTCCTGCCTGGCGGCACTATACTCATTATAGCAATGGGAAAAATTGAATTCAAGTGGAAATTCCAATGGGTTTGGTTGACAAAGAAGAACAGGAGAAATATACTGAAAATAGTGCTGTAAAGAGCGGGCGGAGACAAAGCAGAGGGAAGGAAAAACGGAATACATTTTTATGTATCGGGAAGTGGAAGAAGCAGCAGCCCGGGTGAAAACAGCAGAGCGATCATAAAAGAAGATGTGGGGGAAGATCTATGGAGAAGGATCCGGGACAGCCGGGAAGGGAACCTGGAAAAGCTGTGAGAAAACGGCCGGCCAGGCGGTCAAAAAAAAGATATCTGGTGAGCAGCAGGCAGCTTTACGGGATACTGATGCTTTTGTGCGTATGCCTGGTGGGAGCGTTGATTTGGGAACAGTATTACGACACCCACACCTACGAAAAAGGGGAACTGGCCCGTCTTTCAGAGGGGGAGAACAAACCCAGGAAAAAATTTATGACAGAAAAGCAGGAGGAAGGCCTGGGAGGAACCGGAGAGGAAAGCGGCAATGGGACTGCTGGTCAGGACGGTAAATCACAGACTGGAGAAGAGACGGAGGAAGGCAGCGCAGACGGAACAGAGGAAAATGGAAGCAGCGATAAGGCTGGAGCAGATGGAAATACCGTTTGGCAGGGGCAGGAGAAAGAAAACAGTCAGACTTCCGCTCAGACTGTGGTGGAGACGTCCACCTCTGTGAAATTGAAAAATGAGCTTCTGGGAGTGCTGCCGGGGATTCGGGCGCCGGGGCAGACGGCGGAGGAACTGATTGCCCAGGCGGATCGTCTGGCGGCTATGTATGATTATGATAAGGCCATGGAGCTTTTGAAAAATTGTGCCTCTTATCAGGAGGACTTCAAAATGCAGGAGGCAGTGGCAGGCTACCAGGCTGCAAAAGATTCCTGTGTGGAGTATTCAGCGGATCAGGTGACTCACATTTTCTTCCATACCCTGATTAAGGATGCGGCTAAGGCCTTTGACGGAGATCAGTATGAGGCGGGTTACAACCAGTATATGGTGACGATTCATGAGTTTAACAGTATCATTGAGCAGATGTATCAGAAGGGTTATGTGATGGTAACTCTGGAAGATATGGCTCCTGTCGTAAAACAGGAGGACGGCACAGTAAGGTATGAGAAGGGGAAAATTCTGCTTCCGGAGGGAAAGATTCCCTTTGTGCTGTCTCAGGATGACGTATCCTACTATCATTATATGGACGGGGACGGCTTTGCCTCCCGACTGATTATTGATGAAAATGGGGATGTAAAGAACGAATACATTGAGGATGACGGAACAGTGTCTGTGGGGGATTACGATATGATTCCTCTGATTGATACCTTTGTGGATCAGCATCCGGATTTCTCCTACCGGGGGGCCAAGGGCTACATTGCCCTTACCGGCTACGATGGGATTTTAGGCTACCGCACAGATATCTGCTATAAGACCAGAGAAGATCTCACTACGTATCAGGAGATGTTCTTCCAGGAGCATCCGGATTTTGATGAGGCGGATTTTGAGCAGGAGTGTAAGGAAGCTGCCCGGGTGGCGGAGGCACTGAAAAAAGACGGATGGCTGTTTGCCAGCCATACCTGGGGGCATGTGGGCCTGGGCGAAGGAGCCACTACCTTTGAACAATTTAAGGCAGATACGGATAAGTGGGAGGAACGGGTAGAGCCCCTTATCGGAGAGACGGACACCCTGATTTTTGCCTTTGGGGGAGATATTGGAGGTGTGGAGGATTATTCCGGCCAGCGGTTTGAGTATTTAAAGGACATGGGTTTCAACTATTTTTGCGGCGTGGATTCTGCAGTCTGCTGGATCCAGCGGAGGGATGATTATTACCGTCAGGCCAGGAGAAATGTGGACGGCTACCGGATGTACTACAATCCGGAGATGCTTTCCGATCTGTTTGATGTAAGCAAGGCCTGGGATCCCATGCGACCGGAGTACGTGCCGCCCATCTGAGTGGGAATTTATAAGGAAGAATATACTCTGCTCTCTGATCTGGAAATTCATGAGGCCGGAGTATGAGCCGTTCCTTTGGAACTGAATTGATAAGACAAAGTATGCGCCGCCCGTCAAAGGATTTAGATCCAGTGGATGTGGCGAGAGCAGCCGCAGGGTGCGGCAGAAAAGGGGAAAATATGGATGAGAGAAGTCAGCGCCTTCAGCAGATGAGGGCGAGGCGAAGGAAAAATGAATTGGTGATGAAATGTGTGATTGTGCTTCTGAGCGTGATCCTTTTAATATTGACTGTGGTGCTGGTGAAGGAGCTGGTGTTTGGTGAGCATAAAAGCCGGACTGCCAAGGTGGCGCAGACCAATCAGCAGAGCGCAGCAGCCGGAGGAGACCAGGGAGAGGGACAGCCGGTTGCCGGAAGTTCCCAGGGAGAGAATGGAAGCATACCGGGAGAGTCAGTGCCGGCCAGTGCAGGCGGTGAGAGCGCTTCTTCGGGCAGCGAGCTGATTGCCCAGGCAGATCGGATGGCAGCCCAGTATGATTATGATGGGGCTATAGAGCTTTTGAAGACTTCTGCGGAATATGGCTCCAACACAGAGATGCAGAATGCGGTAGCCGGTTATGAGCAGACCAAAGCCTCCTGTACCTCCTATCCGCTGGATCAGGTGACTCATGTGTTTTTCCATACTATGATCCGGGATACCTCCAAGGCCTTTGACGGGGACAGCAAGGAGGGAGGCTACAATCAGGTAATGACCACCATCTCGGAGTTTAACAGTATTATTCAGCAGATGTATGACAAAGGATATGTGATGGTGAGCTTGCACGATATGTGTGAGATTCATGATGACGGGACAGTCACCAGAAAAGAGCTTTTGCTTCCGCCGGGGAAGAAGCCCTTTGTATTGTCTCAGGACGATGTGAGCTATTATCACTATATGGACGGTGATGGGTTTGCTCAGAAGCTGATTGTGGATGAAAACGGAGATGTGAAGAATACTTACATTGAGGATGACGGAAACGTTTCCGTGGGAGACTATGATATGGTGCCTCTGATTGATACCTTTGTGGATGAACACCCGGATTTTTCCTATCATGGACACAAAGGAATTCTGGCCCTCACAGGCTATGAGGGAGTTTTGGGGTATCGGACAGATGAGGTGTACCGGACAAAAGAAGCCGGCAGGGTAACAGAGTATCAGCAGAAGTTTCTGGATGAGAATCCGGATTTTGACTGGGATGCAGAGGTAGCAGCCGCCAAGGAGGTGGCGGAGGCTATGAAGGCGGACGGCTGGGAGTTTGCCAGCCATACCTGGGGGCATATCAATCCTCTGGGCTACGGCTACGATGCTACGGTGCAGGATACGGAGCGGTGGCTGAACAATGTGGCCACGGTGGTAGGGCCTACAGATGTGCTGATTTTTGCCTTTGGAGCAGATATCGGAGACTGGCAGCCCTACACTGCAGACAATCAGTTTTTTAATTATTTTAAGAATCAGGGCTTTGATATCTTCTGCAATGTGGACAGCAGCCAGTACTGGGTGCAGTTCGGAGATACCTATATGCGCCAGGGACGTCGGAATCTGGATGGTTACCGGATGTACTACAATCCGGAGATGCTCTCCGATCTGTTCGATGTGTCCCAGGCCTGGGACAGCAGCCGTCCCACTCCGGTGCCGGAGATGTAGGAGGAATGTGGGAAACATCCAGAGAAAAGAAGTGGATCAGTTTCCTGAACACGATTTTGGTTTGAAAAAGCTCATTGGAATGTTTGGTGCATCGGAGCGAGTGCAGCCTTTTTGTGCAATTTGACAGTTGGGTTTTTCCATCAGGGCTTTTCATAAAAAAGAAAGGGAGAAAAAAGATGTTGTCATTTGAATGCGATTACAACCAGGGAGCTCATGAAAAGATTCTGCAGCGACTGGCAGAAACCAATCGAGAGCCTCAGCCGGGCTACGGGGAGGATGCCTACTGTACTGCGGCAAAGGAGAAGATCCGCGCTGCCTGTGAGTGCCCGGAGGCACAGATTTTTTTCCTTGTGGGAGGCACCCAAACCAACGCAGTAGTGATCGATTCTTTACTGAAGCCCTATGAGGGCGTGATTTCTGCGGTCACCGGCCACATCAATGCCCATGAGGCAGGGGCGATTGAGGCCTGCGGCCATAAGGTGCTGGCCATCCCAGGCCATCAGGGAAAAATGAAAGCTCAGGAACTGCAGGATTATCTGGAGCTTTACTGGCAGGATGAGAGTCATGAGCATATGGTGATGCCGGGGATGGTGTATCTTTCCCACCCCACAGAGTACGGTACTTTATATACCAGGCAGGAGCTGGCAGAGATTGCCGGCGTTTGCCGCAGCTATCAGATTCCCCTGTATTTGGATGGAGCCAGATTGGGCTACGGCCTGATGAGCCGGGCTACGGATATGACTTTGCCTGAGATTGCAAGGCTCTGCGATGTGTTTTACATAGGAGGAACCAAGGTGGGAGCCCTCTGCGGAGAAGCAGTGGTATTTACTAAGAACAATATGCCCAGGTATTTTCTTACGGAAGTTAAGCGCCATGGCGCGCTTCTGGCCAAGGGAAGGGTGCTGGGCGTGCAGTTCGACACTCTTTTTACAGAAGATCTGTACTTTACCATCAGCCGCCATGCCATTGATATGGCGGAACTTTTAAAGGCAGAGCTTAAGAAACGGGGGGCAAAGTTTTTCATTCCTTCCCCCACAAATCAGCAGTTTGTAATTTTGGAAAATAGCAAGATGGAGGAACTGAAAAAGGAAGTATCCTTCAGCTTCTGGGAGAAATATGACGATACCCATACGGTTGTCCGGTTTGCCACAAGCTGGGGAACCAGGGAGGAGGATATCCGGGAGCTGATGAAGCTGTGGGATCAGGTATTTTCCTGAAAGAAGACCTGCTTTTTTATTCACAGGTCTTTTGATCTTGGAAGCAGGGGAGGAAACTGATCGGATGATGTCAGGAATCCGGGTGCAGATGGGAGGCGTTTGCAGATGAAATTGTATATCGTGGAGGATGATGAGGCCCTGGCCAGAGGGATGCGCTACACTCTGGAGCAGGAGGGCTTTGAGGTACAGTGCTTTGGCAGCGTCGCCTGGGGCAGGAGAGCTCTGGAACGGGAGCTGCCGGATCTTCTGCTTCTGGACTGGAATCTGCCGGATGGAGATGGGTTGGAGCTTTGCCGTTGGTTAAAATCTGTAAGCCAGGTTCCGGTACTGATGGTTACGGCAAGAGATATGGAGATGGATCAGGTGATCTGTCTGGAGGAGGGCGTGGATGACTATGTGGCCAAGCCCTTTTCTTTGGCTGTTTTAAAGGCCAGGATCCGGGCTCTGCTTCGGCGCTTCAGCAGGCAGGAGGAAGGGAGCGTATATTTATCTTCCGGGGATATCCGCCTTTCAGAAAAGGACAGAAAGGTATGGAAGGACGGCGCAGAGCTGGAATTAAGCCGGGTGGAATATAAACTTTTGAATTATTTTCTGGAAAACAAAAATCAGGTGCTTTTAAAGGAGCAGCTGTTGGAACGGGTTTGGGATGGAGACTTTGTGGAGGAAAATACTCTTACAGCCAGCATCCGCCGACTGCGGCTGAAGGTGGAGGAGGATCCAGCTCATCCCCGGTATATTAAGACGGTTCATGGAATGGGGTATCTGTGGGAGGAGTAAAAAAGCAGATGGAGAATTGGGTGAGTATTCTGAGCATTTGCCTGGGCAGCGCAAGTCTGGCTGCGGGGCTTGGGATGATATGGAATTACCGCAGTCAGGTGAGAAAACTGGAGAGAATTCTGGAGGAGTACCAGAGACGGTTTGAAGAGGGGCGAAGAAGGGAAGTCGCAGAAGGGGGGGAAGAGCTCTTAAGAGCAGATGAACAAAAAAAGAAGAGATATACAGGGGGACTGATGGAGACCAGGGAGTCCAAGCTGGAGAGTCAGCTTGACCGGCTGCTCAGTCAGGCGATGCAAAGCAAAAGCCAGGCGGAGGGAGACCGGAATCAGGTGTCCGCACTGCTCTCCGATCTGTCACACCAGTTAAAGACTCCCCTGGCCAATGTGGTGATGTACACAGAACTTCTGGAGACGGAGCCGGAAGGGCAGCGCCGCACAGAGTTCCTTCATGAGACCAGGAGACAGGCGCAGAAAATGCAGTGGCTGATGAAGTCTATGCTGAAAGCGTCCCGGCTGGAACAGGGAATCCTCTCCTTTGCCTGCGGGCCTGCCTGGATCAAAGAGACCTTGAGAGCTGCGGTGTCGGCAGTGTACGCGCAGGCGGAGGAGCGGGAGATTGATCTGGTTGTGGAGCCTTTTTCAGACAGAAAGCTGTACCACAATCCCAAGTGGACCGTGGAGGCTCTGGGAAATATTCTGGACAACGGGATCAAATATGCGCCAAAAGGAAGCAGGATTACCCTTCGTATACAGCCGCTGGAGCTGTATACCCGAATTGAGATTCAGGATCAGGGGCCCGGGATTCCATCTTCGGAGTGGAACAATATTTTTAAACGTTTTTACCGCTGCTCCCAGGCGGATCAGAAGGAAGGAAACGGACTGGGGCTGTACCTGGCACAGCTGATCTTAAATAAGGAAAAGGGATATATTACGGTATCCTCCCGCCCTGGAAAGGGAAGCTGCTTTTCGGTGTATCTGATGAACGCATAGCATTTCTGTGCGGGAGGCGAGACAGAAAATCTGGCAAAGAGCATGGAGGGAGTCGTGTACAAGGCACAGCAGGAACGGTTCTTTGTACGCGGATGCAATCCGTTAAATATGACAGCTTTGTCATATTTTTTTTTGCTGCTGTCAGGATACTGTCAGATTTATCTGCTATGCTGTCATCATAAAGAAGGGAGGTTTCCGCTGCAATGGAGATTTTGAAAACAGTTGATCTAAAAAAATATTATGGTTCCAGGGAGAATCAGGTAAAGGCTCTGGACGGGGTAAATCTGTCTGTGGAGGAGGGGGAGTTTGTCACCGTGGTAGGCACCTCCGGTTCCGGCAAGAGCACGCTGCTGCACATGCTTGGCGGTCTGGATTATGCTACCTCCGGCAGTGTGACCGTGGCGGGAAAGGAGCTCTTTCAGCTCAAGGAGACGGAACTGACCATTTTCCGCAGACGGAATATCGGTTTTGTGTTCCAGAATTACAATCTGGTGCCCATCCTAAATGTGTATGAGAACATTGTGCTGCCTTTGGAGCTGGACGGAAAGCGGGCGGACAAAAAATTTATTCGGGAGATCATGGGGCTTCTGGGAATCATGGAGAAGAGAAACAGTCTGCCAAATCAGCTTTCCGGAGGTCAGCAGCAGAGGGTGGCGATTGCCAGGGCGCTGGCATCCAAGCCGGCGATTATTCTGGCGGATGAGCCTACGGGGAATCTGGATTCTAAGACTTCCCAGGAGGTACTGGGACTGCTGAAGATGACTGGAGAGCAGTTTCATCAGACCATTGTGATGATCACGCACAATGACGCCATCGCCCAGCTCAGTGACCGGGTTGTCCGCATTGAGGACGGAAAGATCGCAGAGCGGTAAGGAGGGCTGGGAATGAAGAATAATAACGGACAGGTGGTTCGGAAGCTCTCCGGCAGAAGCCTGAAAAACAATAAAATGCGGAATCTGTTTGCAGTGACCGCCATTGCCCTTACCTGTATGCTGTTTACCATCATTGCCTCGCTTGGCATGGGTATGACTCAGGTGGCACAGGAATCCACTATGCGGGAGGTGGGAGGCAGCTTTCACGCAGGATTAAAGTCAGTCACCAAAGAACAGATGGAGGCTGTGGTAAAGGATCCCAGGGTGGTGGACTATTCCTGGAATATTTTGATCGGTCGCGTGCAGAATCTCTATAAGCGCAGCGGGGAGCTGCGATACGCAGGGATGGAAGAGGAGCTGGAAAACAGTTTTATAGAGATCGCAGAGGGAACGTACCCAGAACAGGAAGATGAGGTGCTTCTGGACACTCTGGTGCTGGAGGAACTGAAGATTCCGGCTCAGGTGGGGCAGCAGGTGACTTTGGAATTCTACTTTATGGGGGAGCTTCTGCAGGATACCTTCACCATCAGCGGATGGTATGAGGGAGACCGAATCAGTCATGCTTCCCAGATTTATGTGTCCGAAAGCTACTGGAACCAGTTAAAGGGGAACCGGACAGACGCAGACTTTATGGCCTGGAAAGAGGAGAATCCTTCGGAGGCGGGACAGGGGCTGTACAATCCGGGTTTATACTTTAAAAATGCCAGGAATATAGAGGAGACGGTGCGCTCCATCATCACAGACGCAGGCTATGAGCCTTCGGTGGAAGTGGACTATGGGGTAAACTGGGCTTATATGGAGAACCGGTCCGAGCAGGCAGATCCTCTGACGCTTCTGGTTCTTGTGGGGGCGCTGCTGGTGGTGATCCTTACCGGATACCTGATCATCTACAATATTTTCCAGATCTCTGTGCTCACAGACATCCGGTTTTATGGGCTGTTAAAAACCATTGGAACCACCAAGGGACAGATACGGCGCCTGGTGCGCCGACAGGCTCTGGCTCTCGCCCTGGCAGGTATCCCTCTTGGGCTTCTGGCAGGCTATGGATTGAGTAAGGTGGTCTTTCCCTTTGCCATGTCCTTTCTGAATTATCAGGATATGGAGATTTCTTTGCACTTCCATCCTGTGACCGCCGTGTTTGCGGTGGCGTTTTCGCTGCTTACAGTACTCATCAGCTGCGGAAAGCCGGGAAGGATTGCAGGAAGCGTATCTGCGGTGGAAGCGGTGCGCTACAGTGAGGGGAGCGTAAAGAGAAAGCGGGGAAAGAAGTCAGAAAAAGGCGCCAGGGTGTACCGGATGGCGTTGTCCAATCTGGGGAGGAACCGGAAGAAAACCTTTCTGGTGATTCTTTCCCTGTCTCTAAGTCTGGTGCTGCTTTGCATGGTGTTTACTGGGGTAAAGAGTTTTCGGCTGGACACGTATCTGGAGGACCGGCTGGTGGGGGATATCACCATAGGATCGGTGAACTATACCGCCATGAGAACTACCGGGGAATGGGCTGTGGATCCTGCTTACAGCGAATGGATGGATCGGCAGCCGGGTATTATTACCAGAAATGAGATGTGGTGCGTCAATGCCGGCAACCGGATTCAACTGAGCGATAAGGCCCTGGAGAGGTATCGTCAGTTTTATGACAGGAATCTGCTGCGCAGGACAGATGAGGTATTTGAGCGGGAGCTTCAGGATAGCTTTACAGACCGGATGATCACAGGAAACACTTACAGCTATGATCCGGGACTTCTGGAAAGGCTGCGGGTACTGGAGGGAACCCTGGATGTGGAAAAATTCCAGCAGGGAGGTTATCTTCTGGTG
>ENA-ORTM01001535-ORTM01001535.1-human-gut-metagenome-genome-assembly--contig:-NODE-1535-length-23421-cov-2.960370_pt1 | contig 23421 bp, 22 predicted proteins | sample MGYA00241909_ERZ509182 | MGnify/ENA primary metagenome ERZ509182 (study PRJEB26280, sample SAMEA2338855) | human gut metagenome | biome: human gut; feature: human-associated habitat; material: faeces...
ACAAAATTATAATCCAATACTTCTTTATGGAAACGGACACTATGTTGACAACAATCGTCTCCCTATCACAAAAGATCCATACAAAGACAAACCGGGTCATGGTTGGATTATTGACGGATACTGTACTACCAAAAAATCGAGTTCACCAAATAGTGATTTATATTGGTCTGTCAACATGGGATGGGGAAAAGGTTCTTCGGCCGTCTATTTTAAAGCAAACAACGGTATAAACTGTGATGTAATCTTCCACACAGATACAGAAGACGTAAACATTGTATATTATACACAAGAACAACAAATGATCTATGACATTCAAAAGAAATAACCTCAGTCAGGACGTAATACACGCCCTGACACTAACGCTAGTATTATGTCTGACACTGTTATCGGGATGCTCAGACAAAGAAGAAATCCTCCCTCCGGAACCGGAAGAAGGAACAGATATTGTGAGTGAATACAAAGCTTACGTAGGCCATCCATTCAATGCCTCCTTGGGCGAACAAACAAATGGTTACACAATAAAGAACAACGATCCAGAAAAACTGAAAACGGAATATTTCGGAATCGAACATTTCGGTGTCGTATGTATCTTTCCACTTTGCGAAGGAGAATCATCTATACATGTGCTGGACAAGAATAACAAACTGGTAAAAATAATAAAAATACAAACCACCATGTGGGGAAGCAAGGATGTGGAAGTGGAAAACGGAGCTCATCCTTATGTCAAACCGGAAGTACGAGTAGAAGCACAAGACACACAAACCAAACAAAATATAGAAAAAGAACTGATGCAGGAAGTCCGATGATAAAAAGAGCGGAACAGAAAATCGCAGATGATACAGAACAAAAGGTTTGTGGTGTTCGCATCACCGGTATCACTACTGGGAAAATCGTAGATTACGGTGTGCGGGATTCCATGAATATGGGAGCCGCTATGGCTCCGGCAGCCTGTCAGGTGATTGTACAGAATTTCAGGGATTTTGACCGAACGCCTTCGGATTATGACAAGATCATTACCGGAGATCTGGGATATGTGGGTCAGAAGATTTTGCTGGAACTGGTTTCCAGGGAAGGGTATGAGATCCGGGAAAATCATATGGACTGCGGAATTGAGATCTATGACCAGGAGACCCAGGATACCCATTCCGGTGGCAGCGGCTGTGGGTGCAGTGCTGTGACCCTGTCAGCTTATATTCTGCCCCTTTTGGCTAAGGGAGTCTGGAAACGGGTGCTGTTTTTGCCTACAGGAGCCCTTCTGTCTCCCATCAGTTTTAATGAGGGCCAGCCGGTGCCTGGGATTGCTCATGGGGTAGTGCTGGAGCATGTGGAGTAGCTGGAAATTAAGAGATAAGGAGAACACTTATGGACTATATCAACGCATTTTGGGTAGGAGGGCTGATCTGTGCGCTGGTGCAGATTTTGCTGGAAAAGACCAAGCTGCTGCCGGGACGCACCATGGTGATCCTGGTGTGTACCGGGGCGCTGCTTGGAGCTGTGGGGTTGTACGAACCGTTTCAGGAGTATGCAGGAGCAGGAGCCTCTGTGCCGCTGATGGGATTTGGAAATTTGCTGTGGCAGGGTGTGAGAGAGGCTGTGGACAAAGAAGGATTCTTAGGAATCTTTATGGGAGGCTTCCAGGCCAGCGCGGTGGGAATCAGCGCGGCGCTGGTGTTATCTTACCTGGCCAGCCTGGTATTTGAGCCGAAGATGAAAGATTGACGGCAGTATTCATTAAAATCTTGGAATGTAGCTTTCGTCTTCCATCCCCTGGAGGGCGATGGTGCCTGTAGTCTCAAATTCCTCTTTGTAACGCTGGAAGTCTGCCCGGCGCTGATCCAGGTAGGAGTAGATGTTGTCGCTGGTCAGATAGACGCCAAAGCCCTCATAGTGTTCCTGGCCGTACATGGTATTTACCATCAGGTCAGCCACTGCATTGGAATAGTGATTCCGGTTTACAAAGTTGTAAGGATTTAAATTGATGTCATTGAAATCGTCAAAGAGCCACACATCCGTAATATCCACAATCTGGCTTAAGTAGGAGTAGTACCGTTCGCATTCAAAGGTGTCCCGCTCTCCGATAAAGCTGGCACCGATGACAACCTTTAAGGTGACACCGTGCTCATCGCAGAGCGCTTTGATCTTTCGGAGGGCAGCGATGTTGTCATCAAAGGCTGGGAAACTGTTGGCGCTTCCGTTAAAGGCTTTTTTCAGATTCTGTTCCAGTTTTCCAAGCACCCGGTTTTTGGTGGCTTTCTTGGGATCTTTCTCAAAGGCAGCGTCCTCCTTGAACCAGATCCGCTCCCCGGTGGACAGTTCATTGGCAGCGGCCCAGGTGTCCTGAGCGTTGCCGTCGGCAATTGTTTCAGCAACAGTGGGAAGATCGGACATCAGGTAGCTTAGCAGCTCTGTAAAGCGGTCCCAGCCATTTCCATTCACAATAGCGGGAATTTCATAGTTGGAGGAACGGGTCTCCCGATTATAGGCCCGAACCTCAAAGCTGCTTAAATGCAGGGTCAGCTCAGAGATATCCGTGTTTTCCACAAGGTAGGTGGAGTAGGTGAGATAGTCAGCAAAGTTTCCCATGGTAACGTAAAAGTTATAATAATTTTTTCCGGTGTACTGGGACAGAAGTTTAGTGCTTAATACTCCGGATTTGGAACCGCCGATGACTGCGCCCTGGATGGCATCCGCATTTTCATGGACATATTCGCTTTTGATGGCCCGGGCATACTGGTCAGCATCATACAGCTCCGTGCCTTTTTTCACAGTAAAATAGCCCAGGGGATCTACTGCGTAATTTAAGCCCATGTAGCCTGCAATTCCGGCAAACAGGATTATAAAAAATATTGATATCCATACTTTTTTATTCATAGATCATTGCTCCTTAGAACTGGAAATACAAGAACTGTACGACTTTATTCATCTGCATAATGCACAGCAGCATCAGCAGAGCTGCATAAAGCACAGTCCAGATATTGGTTTTGAATTTCTCTGTCATGGTCTTGGAGTTTGGCAGGAACCAGCAGATAATAATGCCGATGAGCAGCCGCAGGCCGCTGGATTTATGCCAGATGATAAAGTTCCATACAGAAGAGAGAGCCTCGGAGACGGTACTTCCCAGGGAAGAGAAGTTCACCATTCCAAGGTATACGTTCCAGGCATCCGTAAAGGTGTTGGATACGAACAGCACCCGAACCAGGATTACCCCAAGTGCCGTCAGAGGGAAGGCAATGAAGAAGGGGAATTTCAGGTTCCGCCGTTTCATCCAGGAGGCTGCGCAGACGAAGAAGCCGTTGATCAGTCCCCACACTACAAAGGTCCAGCCTGCTCCATGCCAGAAACCGGAGACAAAGAACGTAACCATGGTAGCGATGTAATAGTTTCTCCACTTGCAGTTCTTCTTGTAGACGGAGCGGAAAATGTAGTTGCTTAAGAAACGGGAGAGGGTCATGTGCCATCTTCTCCAGTAATCCTGAAAGTTCCGTGCCTTGTAGGGAGAGTCAAAATTCTGGGGAATGGCAATGTTGAACATCCAGCCCAGTCCAATGGCCATGTCTGCATATCCGGACAGGTCAAAGTAGTAGGAGATGGTGTACTCAATAGAAGAAAACCAGGTGAGCAGCAGATCGGAATTTGCTGTCACATTATTAAAGAACTCCTGGGCATTGGTGGTCATAGGGTCAGCCAGCAAAATCTTCTTTGCGCAGCCGATGGAAAAAAGAAACAGTCCTTTAGCCAGATTGTCATAGTTGATCTTCAGATTTTTCTGATTTTCAAACTGAGGAACAATCTCGCCATGGTGGATAATGGGGCCTACGATCAGCTGAGGAAAGAAGGTGATAAACAGCAGATAATTCACAAAATCATACTGTTTTGTCTCTCCTCGGTAGGAATCCACCAGAAATGCAATGAGCTGGAAGGTAAAGAAGGAAATACCGATGGGCAGCACAATGTGCTTTAAGGCATAGTCGCTGCCGGTGATTAAATTGAAGTTTTCGATAAAGAAATCGGTGTACTTATAGTAACCTAAAAGACCGATATTTCCTGCCAGTCCAATGGCTAGAAGCAGTTTCTTCTGGAAGGGCTGTTCTCCCTCCATGCGGGACATGGAGCTTCCAATGATGTAGTTGCCGGTGATGCTGGCCAGAAAGAAGGGGAAAAAGTCAGGGCTGCCCTGTCCATAAAAATACAGGGAGCAGACTACCAGCCAGATTTTAGCCACAGAGTGCTGTTTAAAATGGTTTAATGCAAAGTAAACTGCAAAGGTAATTGGTAAAAATAAAAATATAAACTGATAAGTTGAAAAAATCATAATCGTTCTCCTGAAAAGATGGTTGGGAATGGCTACAAGGGAATATTGCCGTGTTTTTTTTCAAATCCGGAACTGCACGCTTCTTCCTTGTGCAGTTCCAGAAAATCAAAGGCATTGATCAGACGGCTTCTGGTTTCGTCAGGAAGAATCACTTCATCTACAAAGCCTTTGTTCTCTGCAATTTCCGGATTTAAGAAATTTTCTTCGTACTCCTGCTTCAGGCACTGAAAGGCAACAGCAGGATCCTGAGCGCTGGCCAGTTTCTTTTTATAGAGAATGTTTACAGCGCCCTCTGCTCCCATGACAGCAATCTCTGCAATGGGCCAGGCATAGACGAAATCTGCCCCCATAGTTTTGCTGTTCATAGCAATGTAGGCGCCGCCGTAGGCTTTGCGCATGATCAGGGTTACTTTAGGAACAGTGGCCTCTGAGTAAGCGTACAGAATCTTTGCGCCATGACGGATAATCCCTCTTTGTTCCTGATCCTTTCCAGGAAGAAAGGCAGGCACATCCACAAGGGTCAGAAGAGAAATGTGGAAGCAGTCGCAGAACCGGATAAACCGGGCGATTTTATCAGAGGCATCACAGTCTAAAGACCCTCCTGACTGCAGGGGCTGATTGGCAACGATGCCAGTGACCCTTCCGTTTAAATACCCAAATCCCACAATGGCGTTGGGGGCAAAGTGTTTGTGGATTTCAAAAAAAGGGATATCATCTGTGATCTGCCGGATCACCTGGTGCATGTCATAAGCCTTCCTGGGATTGTCTGGAACCAGCTCCTCAAAAGGAATCCGCGCGGCCGGTTCACTGATAGGATGGCAGGGCGGCAGCTGCGCGCAGTTGGAGGGCAGATAGGACAGCAAGGTCCGGATCCCCTTCAGACAGGAGTACTCATCATTGTACAGCGCATGTACCACTCCGCTGGTGGTACTGTGCATGGAAGCTCCGCCAAGCTCCTCCAGAGTGGGACGGGTGCCAAGCACGGATTCTACCACTGCCGGGCCGGTGATAAACAGTTTGCTGGTATCCCTGACGCAAAAGATAAAATCGCACAGAGCAGGGGAGTAGCAGGCGCCTCCGGAGCAGGGCCCCAGGATGGCGCAGATCTGAGGAATGACCCCGGATGCTTTCACATGATTCTGAAAAATTTCTCCGTAACCGGACAGGGCGTTGATGCCTTCTTCAATCCGGGCTCCTCCGCTGTCGTTGAGAAAGATAATGGGCACCTTCATATTGTAGGCCAGCTCCTGGAGCTTGGCCATTTTTTTGGCATGAGTGGCCCCCAAGGTGCCTCCCACTACCGTAAAATCCTCCGCAGCCACACACACCTTCCGGCCCTCGATGGTACCCCAGCCGGTGAGGATACCGTCTCCGGGAAAAGAGTTATATTTTCCAAAAGCAGAGGCGGAGGTATCAGTGGCCATACAGCCATTCAGTTCTACAAAGGACTGTTCATCCAGCAGGCAGTGGATCCGCTCCCAGGCAGTGAGTTTTCCGCTTTCGTGCTGCCGTTTGATTCTGGCTTCTCCGCCGCCGGCCAGATGACTTTGCCGTTTCTGCTTCACCGACTCGATTCGATCCTTCCACATAGTAGTTCCTTCCTATTATTATTGGATTGCTGCGCAGTGCAGCAGCGTGTTTGTTAATGATTTCGTAATTAATTCTTATGTAGTCTACCATGTAGGCCGGGAAGATTCAAGAATTATTTACTATAAAAGCCCAGTCTCAAAGCAGAGTTGTTCCGGACTGCTTGCAGACCGGGACGGCTCTGCTTTAGAGACGCTAACTCATATGAGCAAGTAGGCCGACAGGCCGGATTGCGAATATGGGGCGAATTGCGGGAACGCAAAGCGTGGAGCAATCCGAGGGGTTTTTATCCCTGGTGGCGTCCGCATCAGAGGACATGAAAGTTTAGCAGGAAATGCACAGGACAATGTCCGGAAAAATCTCAGGGGAGCCGGAAGCAGGATTTGAGAACTATTCTGGTTGTAAGGTTTCCGGGACAATGATAAAATGTTATTGTTCAGAGACAGGAAGAAATCTCTGGAGCAGAACAAAGTGGGCGGTACTTGACCGGATTGTTTGGAACGGTACTGATAAAAATCGTTTAACAGAGAAATGCAAAAGGAAAGAAGGGAGAACGTTTTGGAGGAAAAGATACTGGTGGTGGACGATGAGAAAGAGATCGTGGATCTGGTGGCTGTGTATCTGGAGAATGAAAATTTCAGAGTGGTAAAATGCTACAGTCCCAAGGAAGCCCTGGAGCAGATCGAGACAGAGGAACTGGATCTGGCAGTTTTGGATGTGATGATGCCCCAGGTGAGCGGACTGGAGCTTTGCCGGAAGATCCGGGAACATCACAATTACCCGGTGATCATGCTGACAGCCAAGGATCAGGAGGCGGATAAGATCACAGGTCTTACCTTTGGCGCGGATGATTATATGACAAAGCCCTTTCGTCCTCTGGAACTGGTAGCCAGAGTGAAGGCGCAGCTTCGCAGGTACAAAAAATACAATCCTGCCAACAGCGGCAGGGAGGAACAGCGGGAGGAGGTGCTGACCCACAGGGGATTGGTGCTGAATAAAAGGACTCACGAATGTTTTCTGGATGAAAGGCCTCTGGTGCTTACGCCCACGGAATTTTCTATTCTTCAGGTGTTATTGGAGCGAAAAGGCAGCGCAGTCAGCGCAGAGGAGCTGTTCCATCAGATCTGGAAGGATGAATATTACAGCAAGAGCAACAATACCATAACGGTTCACATCCGTCATCTCAGGGAGAAGATGGGAGATACCATGGATTCTCCCAGATATATTCGGACCATGTGGGGAGTGGGGTATAAGATCGATGAGTAAAAAGAAAAGAGACAGGGAAGAGTATGTCAGCCTGAAACGAAAATTCTATGTCCGGCTTTTGCAGACGGTGCTGGTTTCTGTGGGGATCGTTTTTGGCTTTTATCTGCTGGTTTGGAAGGACCGGGGTGGTAACTGGATGTTGGAATTTTTTCAGAATGGGTTTGGACTGGACTGGACCTCTGCCATGATTCTGTATAATCAGATATTCCGGAATAACAAGGATACCATTGCACTTTTGCTGTTCAGCCTGGTGTTTTTTCTGGCGATCCGGAAGGTTCTGAATGAGTTTATCGGGTGTTTTCAGGCGGTGAACAGTGGGATTGATCAGCTTCTGGAGGAGGAAGGGAAGATTCAGCTTCCACCGGAGCTTTTGGAGACGGAGCGGCGGTTAAAAGAGGTGAAGGAGGAACTTGCCCGCCGGAGTCTGACAGCCGCTCAGGCAGAGCAGCGAAAAAATGATCTGGTGATGTATCTGGCCCACGATATGCGGACTCCTATGACTTCCGTTATCGGTTATCTCAGCCTTCTGCAGGAAGCGCCGGATCTTCCGGCAAAACAGAGGGCGAAATATGTGGGCATTTCATTGGAGAAAGCCTGCCGGCTGGAAAAAATGATGAACGAATTTTTTGAGATTACCAGGTACAATCTGCAGCAGATCACCATCAGTCCGGAACCCATTGATCTGTATTACCTTCTGGTGCAGCTGATGGACGAGCTGTCGCCTCTATTGTCAGCCAGGGGGAATTGGGCTGTGCTGCAGGCAGATGAGAATCTGACAGTTGACGGGGATCCGGACAAGCTGGCCAGGGTGTTTAACAATGTGATGAAAAATGCAGCTTCCTACAGCTTTCCAAATACAGAAATAATGCTTCGGGCAGAGGAGCGGGATGGTCAGGTGGTGCTGGTGTTCCAAAACCAGGGGAAAACCATCCCTGAGTATAAGTTGGAGGCTATTTTCGAGAAATTTTACCGGATGGATGAATCCCGCACTTCCAACACAGGAGGCACCGGCCTGGGGCTTGCCATTGCAAAGGAGATCGTGGCCCTCCATGGAGGAACGATCAAGGCAGACAGCCGGGAGGATACGGTGACCTTTACCATCACCCTGCCCAAGGTGCAGGAGAACAGAAGGCAAAGAAGAGAGACAGCCGGGGAGGCATTGGGAAAAGATTTGGCACAATCTTAGGATTTTCTTAGGAAATAAACAATGGAATGTTAAAAACAGGAAGTCTCCTGTCTAGTACAATAAAACCGAACAGAGCAGTACTCGTCAGAGCATTTTTTGCAAAGGGGCAGCTCATATACAGTGGTTGGGACAGGAGGAAGCAGGATGCGAAGAAAAAGATACCATAGAGGGAGAACATTGGGGATTTTGGCAGGCTGCCTCTTTTTAGGAGGAACGGCGGCAGCAGGGCTTCATTTTTTAAAGGAAGCAGGAACGGTAAAATCAGGGCAGCAGGAAGGAGCTGTCCTGGAAACCTATGCGCAGGGAATCCAGGTGATGACGGAAGATAGGGGGGAGGTTCGCGAGAACGTATCTTCAGAGTATGAGGCAGAAGGGCTGGGGGTCAATGTATGGGAGGAAGATACGGTCAGCCAGAATCGGGATTCGGAGGATTCCACTCCGGATGAGACATCCTGGAGTCTGCTTTTGGTGAACAGGTGGAATAAGATTCCGGAGGATTACCAGGTAGAACTGGTGACCCTGAACAACGGAGAGCAGGTGGATGCCAGAATTTACCCGGCACTTCAGGCGATGTTTGACGATGCCAGGGCAGAGTCCGTATACCCCATTGTGGCCTCCGGCTACCGCACCAGGGAAGAACAGGAGCAGATTATGTCGGAGAAGATCGCAGAGTATGAGGGCCAGGGGTATTCTCCCCAGGAGGCGAAAGAAAAGGCGGAAACCTGGGTGGCGCTTCCGGGAACCAGCGAGCACCAGATGGGGATCGCAGTAGATATCAATGCAGACGGTGTTTATTCCAGCGGAGACCAGGTGTATGGATGGCTGGCGGAAAATGCATATCGGTATGGTTTTATCCGCAGGTATCCGGAGGACAAGACAGAGATCACCGGAGTGATCCATGAGCCATGGCATTACCGCTATGTGGGAAAAGAAGCGGCAAAAGAGATCCAGGAGCAAGGGGTTTGCCTGGAGGAATATCTGGGAGCAGTTTAAAAGAGACTGACGGGAAGTGTATAAAAAGAACAGGAAAGGGCCATACTCCAGAAAAACAACAGAACAGGAAAGGAGTATGGCACAGTATGAAAGAAAGACAGGTTCAAAAAGAAGGAGAATTATGGGAGAAAAAGCAGGATTCCCGGAATGGGCAGGGTTCCTGGAACGAGCAGGCTTTTTGCAAAGGGCAGGATTTCCCAAAAGAACAGGCTGCTGGAAAAAAACAGGAGATCTGCTGGGAGGATCTGCCAGAGCAGGAACGGATGAAATACGAGATCGCTGAAGAACTGGGGCTGTTGGAACAGGTGAGAGAAAATGGCTGGAAATCCCTGTCTGCCAAGGAGACGGGGCGGATCGGCGGCCTGATGACCAGGAGAAAGCGGGAGAAAAAGACTAGCAGGACGGGCGCAAGAGATTGATTTTGACAGCCTCCTGTTTCCTCACATTTCCATCATAAATATGAAAAAAGTGTGAAAGATTTCGGATTTTGTTGACATGGAAGAAGTGGTTTGTTACACTTTTACGGAAATGAGAAATAAACTCGTAACAATTCCGAAATAATTAAGGAATAGGAAACATGGAGGTAAATGGTAATGAAAAGAAAAATGTTGAGCGTTTCCGTTTACTGCCTTGCGTCCGGTATGATGTTTGCAGGTGTGGGAAGTTTGCAGGCAGGGGCGACGGAGGTAGTGTCGGAAACGGCAGAAACCGAAGCTGAGACTGTGGAGACTGACCGGGAAGGCGAAGCGATGGCTGAGACGGAAGAGACGTCTCTTGAGGGAGAGCTGATCTTTGCCAAATGTGAGGAGTATATTAATGTCCGCAGCAGTGCAGGTACGGATTCTCAGGTTGTGGCAAAGCTGTATGATAAGGATTCCGCCACGGTCCTTGGGCAGGAGGGAGACTGGCTGAAGATCCAGTCCGGAAATGCCAGCGGTTATGTGAAAGCAGAATATTTTGCCACAGGCGAGGAAGCAGAGCAGATTGCAGATCAGGTAGCTTACCGGGTGGCAGTGGTACATCCGGAGGATCTGAACGTTCGAACCGATCCCACAGAGGAGGCGGGAGTGTTAGGCGTGGCTCACCAGTCAGAGGAGCTGGAGGTAGTAGATTACAGCAATGACTGGATGAAGGTGGCTCTTGGAAATGATGTATACGGATATGTAAACGCGTATTATGTAGATTATAAGACCTATTATCCGGTGGGAGAGACGCTGGAGGAGGAGCAGGCCAGATTGGAAGCGGAGCGCCAGGCCGGGGAAAGTGCTTCTGCGCCTGAGACAGAACCGGAATATATGCCTGAGGAAGAGTATCCGGAGGAGACCGAGTACGCTCCTGAGGAGGAATATCCGGAGGAGACGGAGTATGTGCCCGAGGAGGAGTATCCAGGGGAAACAGAAACGGAGTACGTACCGGAGGAAGAATATCCGGAGGAGACCGAGTACGTGCCTGAGGAGGAATATCCGGAGGAGACCGAGTACGTACCGGAGGAAGAATACCCGGAGGAGACCGAGTACGTGCCTGAGGAGGAATACCCGGAGGAGACCGAGTATGTGCCAGAGGAAGAATACCCAGAAGAGACGGAATACGTAGAGGAGACGGAGTACATAGAGGAAACGGAATATGTAGAAGAGACCGAGTATGTGGAGGAGACCGAGGATCAGACTTCTGATCTTGGTCAGCAGATTGTGGACTATGCCATTCAGTTTGTGGGCAATCCCTATGTGTACGGAGGCACTAGTCTGACCAATGGAGCGGATTGTTCCGGTTTTACCCAGTCCGTATTTGCCAACTTCGGTATCAGTCTTTCCAGGACAGCGGCAGATCAGTCTTATGGCGGCACCGCGGTGGATCTGGGAAGCATTCAGCCGGGAGATTTGCTGTTTTACAGCGACGGCGGAGGAATCAGCCACGTAGCCATTTACATGGGTGGAGGTCAGATCGTGCATGCGGCCAATGCAGCTTCCGGTATCACCACATCCAATTATGACTACAGCACGCCGGTGTCTGCCAGCCGGTACTGGTAAGATACTGCTGGAAAATTTTTATTTTCCTCCTGTCGTTTTTGTGTTATACTAAAGAACACAAACGCAGAGCCAAGGAGACGGCAGGAGGAGGATCGCATGAAGCTGATAAAAAAGCTAGTAAAGGTGACTGTGAAATTTATTGCAGGAGTAGTGATATTCGGTCTGTTTTTTATGGCGGTGGATCCCAGCGGCACAAATATGAAAAAGCAGGCGGAAAAGCTGAAAAAGTGGATTACCGGAAAAACTTCCTCACTCAATTTTGATCAGGAGCAGACTGACCAGGAGGCAGAATAATTCAGAACTTATGAAAAATATAGAGGAAGATATTAAATCAGGAAAATTTAAGAGCATCTATCTGTTTTACGGGGAGGAAGCATATCTAAAAAATCTGTATAAGAATCGGCTGAAGAACGCCCTGGTCAGTTCGGAGGATACCATGAATTTGAATGTGTATCAGGGAAAAGGGATCTCCATTCCTCAGGTGATCGATCAGGCGGAGACTATGCCATTTTTTGCAGACCATCGACTGATCTTGCTGGAGGACAGCGGATTTTTTAAGAATGCGGCCCCGGAGCTGGCGGATTATCTGGGAGAAGGAGCACCTGCAGAGACGGTGTTCCTTTTTGTGGAAACTGAAGTGGATAAACGGGGGAAACTGTACAAGACCGTGAAATCCAAGGGAAGAATCGTAGAATTTGCAAGACAGAATGAGCAGACGCTTACCAACTGGGTTCTGCGGGCTCTGCAGAAGGAGAATTTGAAAATTACCCGCTCTGCCATGCAGCTTTTTTTGGAGCGGACCGGAAATGATATGGAAAATATCAGCAGAGAACTGGAGAAACTGATTTCCTATGTATATGGAAGGGAAGGCATCACCAGGGAGGATGTAGAAGCGATCTGTACCCTTCGGACAGAGAACAAGATTTTTGACATGATCAATGCCATTGCAGAGAAAAAGCAGAAGCGGGCGTTGGAGCTTTATTATGATTTGCTGGCCTTAAAGGAGGCGCCGCTGCGAATACTGGCGCTGATTGCCAGACAGTTCCACTTGCTTTTACAGGTCAAGGATTTAAGGCGTCAGGGGTTTGATCAGGGAGAGATTGCCTCCAGGGCAGGAATTATGAATTTTGTGGTGCGAAATTGCTTGCGGCAGGGAGAATATTTTTCATCGGAACTGCTGAGAGGGGCAGTGGAGGAGTGCGTTCGCACGGAGGAAGCCATCAAAACCGGCAGGCTGGGAGACCGGCTTGGAGTGGAGCTGCTGATCGTAAAGTACAGCCAGGAGAAGAAGTAAGAAATGAGACTATGGAGAAAGTCTGTAAATAAGATTTTCTATGATAAGGATCGGCGAAAGGCCTGGGAAACAAAAAGATAAGAAAAACCCCCGCTGACATGACGGTATCAGCGGGGGTTCCTTTTCATCTATTTACGCAATGCCGTTAACAGCTTTTGCTAAACGGGATACTTTTCTGGATGCGGTATTCTTGTGATACACGCCCTTAGAAGCAGCTTTATCGATAGCGGCAGTAGCAGCCAGCAGTGCAGCAGAAGCAGTTTCCTTATCTCCAGCAGCAACAGCAGCATCTACCTTCTTGATAGCAGTCTTAACAGCAGATTTGATTGCCTTATTACGCTCGTTTCTGGTTTTTGTTACCAGGATTCTCTTTTTTGCAGACTTAATATTAGCCAACCCGTACACCTCCAAACATTGTGATTTATAGTTTGTTCCATTAAAATCGGACACGGACGTTTAATGTAAACATACTAATATATATTAGTCCAAAGTCATGGGCCTGTCAATACATAATTCGGGAAAAATTGCAAAAAATAAGGAAAATAGGAATGTTTCAGCAAATGGATTAAAAAATATCCTCCAAAAGGAAAGAAATGCGAAGGAGGACCAATGCAGGAGGCAGTGATGATCGAAAAGTTTCAGGTACGGACAGATCTGGCGCTGGAGGCCAGGGAGAGCTATGAAAAGGACGATGTGAGAATCCGGGGAGTGAAGATTCTGGAGGAGGAAGATCCGGAGAAGGAAATTTATACCACAGTGGTAAAAATTGAGACAGAGAATGGGGCGAAGGCCATGGGAAAACCGGTGGGAACCTACATTACCCTGGAAGCTCCAAATTTGTCCGACGCGGATGAGGGGTATCACCGGGAAGTATCCGAGGAGGTGGCAAAACGTCTTCTTCAGCTTATGGGGGATACCAGAAAGTCTGTATTGATTGTGGGGCTGGGAAATCGGGAAGTGACACCGGATGCTCTTGGGCCAAATGTGGTGAATAATCTGCAGATTACCCGCCATATTATCCGGGAATTTGGCAGGGCCTCTCTGGAGTCTGGAATGGAGACTTCCGTCAGCGCCATTGTGCCCGGAGTGATGGCACAGACTGGAATGGAAACGTTGGAGATCATCCAAGGGGTGGTCAAAGAGACCAGACCGGAGCTGGTAGTGGTGATCGACGCTCTGGCAGCCAGAAGTACCAAAAGATTGAACCGCACCATCCAGATTACAGATACTGGAATTAATCCAGGCTCCGGAGTGGGAAACCACAGACAGGGAATCAGCAGAGAGATTCTTGGGATTCCGGTGATCGCCATTGGCGTGCCCACTGTGGTGGATGCGGCCACCATTGTGAATGACACCATGGAAAATCTGGTTGAGGCTATGGATGCCACAAAGGAGATGCGGCAGCTGGGCGGTGTTATGGGAACCCTGGATAAGGCGGAAAAGTATGAGATGATTCGGGAGCTGATTTCCCCGCATCTAAATACCATGTTTGTTACCCCGAAGGACATTGACGATACTGTGAAGCGATTAAGCTATACGATCTCCGAGGGACTGAATCTGGCATTTGGAGGATGAAGAGAAAGACAGGAACAGATGCTGCGGTATTCTTTGCGGAGTGATCCATACAATAGAAATCAGATCTGCAAATAGCAGATTAGATCTGTCCTTTTGGCGGAATATTTAAGAAATCCCTTTCATATATATAAAAAGGGGGTTTTCTATGGGAAATGGCGGCGGATGGTTTGAAAAGTTACTGCAAGGATGTATCCTGGTCACTGGCTGCTACATTATTTATCGGGGCGGCACTATTTTGGCGGAAACCGGATATCTGGGGAGTATTTTATCCTCAGACCCGGTTGTTTCTGTAGTGCAGGAAACTGTCCTGAATACATATCTCCCTGGCTATCCGCACGTTTTGGAGGAACTTCCCCAGGATGGAGCACTGGCAGAATGGCTGGAACAGCTGATTCCGATTTTGAAAAACTGGTACAAGCAGGGGCTTGAGCAGGAGGCAAGGCAGGAGGAGCTGCGTATATCGGAGGCGGGAGAGACAGACACGGAGGAAGGCATAAAAGATCCGGAGGAAGCGAAGAAGGGTTCAGAACCGGAGACGGATGAACAGACTGCTTTTGGAGAGGAAAGAGACCCAAAATCTCAGGAGACAGAAGAGACGGAGGGGTATCAGGAAGTTTTGGCAGGCGGTGCAGGGCCGGAGGAAACTCTGCTCATGGATCAGCTGGCGGATTTTGATTATCTTTTGAATCATTATTTTGTGATAGACCAGGATACTACGGCAGACGAGACGCTTCTGGATGCGGAGCGCTTTCTTTCCTATGACCTGAAACTGGTGCAGGAGCCAGAGGTGCCTCAGATTTTGATTTATCATACCCATTCCCAGGAAACTTTTTTGGATTCGGAGCCTGGTGCAAAGGAGGATACCATCCTTGGCATGGGCGAATATCTGAAAGAGCTGCTGGAAGGATACGGGTATCAGGTGATCCATGATACCGGAGTTTATGATCTGGTGAATGGAGTGCTGGATCGCAGCGCTGCTTACGATTATGCCAGAACCGCGGTTGAAAAGATCCTGGAGGAGCATCCCACGATAGAGGTGATCATTGATCTTCACCGGGACGGGGTGGAAGGAGAACATTTTGTGACAGAGATCGGTGGAAAACCAGCCTCCCGGATCATGTTTTTCAATGGGATCTCCCAAAACAGCAGTGGCCAGCCCATAGACTATCTGTACAATCCTTATATTCAGGAGAATCTGGCGTTTTCTTTTCAGATGCAGCTGGCAGCCGAAAAAAAATATCCCGGTTTTACCCGGAATATTTATCTGAAAGGTCAGCGCTACAACCTTCATCTGCGGCCACGCTCCCTGTTGATCGAGGCTGGCACTCAGTTGAATACAGTGGAGGAGGAGCGCAATGCCATGGAGCCTCTGGCGCAGCTTCTCCATGAGGTATTAAGCGGAGAGAATAAATAGGTTTTTCCGGAAAAACAGCGGATTTCTCTAGAAAAACCTATGAAAATTGTTCAGCGTTTGATTAGTATTCCTGTTTTTAGGCAGCAAAATAAATTGAATCCCCCTACTGGACAAAGGGAAAACGGATATGCTACAATCTACCTTAGAATGAGGCAGAGTGCCCTTTAAATATCAGCGCCCAGGAAATGGAGACTGCAGAGCGGCATAGGCAGGGCGCTTTATAGGAGGAATCAAGTTTGGCAGGAATAGAACAGAGCAAAATCAGGAACTTTTGCATTATCGCACATATAGACCATGGGAAATCTACGCTGGCGGACCGGATTATTGAGCGGACGGGACTGCTTACCAGCCGGGAGATGCAGGCGCAGGTACTGGACAATATGGATTTGGAGCGGGAGCGGGGGATCACGATCAAGGCTCAGACAGTCCGCACAGTGTACCGGGCAAAGGATGGGGAGGAATATATCTTTAACCTGATCGATACTCCGGGACATGTGGATTTTAACTATGAGGTGTCCAGAAGCCTGGCAGCCTGCGACGGAGCGATTTTGGTGGTGGATGCCGCTCAGGGAATTGAGGCTCAGACCCTGGCCAATGTGTATCTGGCTTTGGATCATGATCTGGATGTGTTTCCGGTGATCAATAAGATCGATCTTCCCAGTGCAGATCCGGAGCGGGTGATCAATGAGATTGAGGATGTGATTGGCATTGAGGCTCAGGATGCGCCCAGAATCTCCGCCAAGACGGGAGAAAATGTGGACGAGGTGCTGGAGCAGATTGTAGCCAGGATCCCTGCGCCTAAGGGCGATCCGGAGGCCCCCTTAAAGGCTCTGATTTTTGATTCTTTGTATGATGCCTATAAGGGTGTGATCGTATTTTGCAGGATCAAGGAAGGAGCTGTACACCGCGGTACCAGAATCCGTATGATGGCCACCGGGGCAGAGGCAGAGGTGGTGGAAGTAGGTTATTTTGGAGCAGGCCAGTTCATTCCCTGTGAGGAATTGTCCGCAGGCATGGTAGGATATCTCACCGCCAGCTTGAAAAATGTGAAGGATACACGGGTGGGAGATACGGTGACAGATGCAGGCCGCCCCTGTGATAAAGCGCTTCCGGGTTACAAAAAGGTAAATCCCATGGTGTATTGCGGGATGTATCCGGCAGACAGCGCCAAGTATACCGATCTTCGGGATGCTCTGGAAAAGCTGCAGCTAAACGATGCTTCTTTGCAGTTTGAGCCGGAGACCTCCATTGCATTGGGCTTTGGATTCCGCTGTGGTTTTCTGGGACTTCTGCACCTGGAGATCATCCAGGAGCGGCTGGAGCGGGAGTATAATCTGGATCTGGTGACCACTGCTCCCGGAGTTATCTATAAAGTATACAAGACAAACGGGGAAATGATCGAATTGACCAATCCTTCCAATCTTCCGGATCCTTCGGAGATCGAATATATGGAGGAGCCTATGGTCAGCGCAGAGATCATGGTGACCACAGAATTTATTGGTTCCATCATGGAGCTTTGCCAGGAGCGCCGGGGCGTTTATATCAGCATTGAATATATGGAAGAGACCCGGGCTTTGCTGAAATATGATTTGCCGCTGAATGAGATTATCTATGATTTCTTTGATGCGCTGAAATCCAGGTCCAGAGGATACGCTTCTTTTGATTATGAATTGAAAGGATATGTGCGCTCTGAACTGGTGAAGCTGGATATTTTGGTAAATCGGGAGGAAGTGGACGCCCTCTCTTTCATTGTTCACGCTCAGACAGCCTATGAGCGGGGCCGGAGAATGTGTGAGCGGCTGAAGGAAGAGATCCCAAGACAGCTTTTTGAGATTCCTATTCAGGCAGCCATCGGCGGAAAGATTATTGCCAGGGAGACAGTGAAAGCCATGCGCAAGGATGTACTGGCAAAATGTTACGGCGGAGATATCAGCCGAAAGAAGAAGCTTTTGGAGAAGCAGAAGGAAGGAAAGAAGCGTATGCGCCAGGTGGGAAATGTGGAGATTCCCCAGAAGGCCTTTATGAGCGTACTGAAGTTGGACGAGAAGTAGGAGACTTTGACATAAAAGGAAATAGTGTTTGGACAAGGCGAGACGGGATAACGAACTATGGAAGTGACGGATAAGGGGAACCGAATGAAAGAGGAGGGGAGAACACAGCTGGGGATCTATGTGCATATCCCCTTTTGTGTTCGCAAATGTAATTACTGTGATTTTCTCTCCGGGCCGGCAGAGGCGAAAGTACGAAAGAGATATGTAGAACAGCTGATCCGGGAGATTGGCTGTTTCCCTCACCCGGAAAGGTATCGGGTGGTCAGCGTATTTTTTGGGGGAGGCACCCCTTCTCTGCTGGAAGGGGAGGACATTGGGAGAATTTTAGAAGTTCTGGGGCAGCTGTTTTCGGAGGTGAGAGCGGCCAGATATGCCGGAAGGGAAGGGGGTGGACAGAGGAAAGCTCCGGGGAGGTTTGGGCCAGAGATTACCATAGAGTGCAATCCAGGGACACTTACCAGAGAAAAGCTGGAGCAGTATCGAAAATGGGGAATAAACCGTCTCAGTATCGGCCTCCAGTCCACAGATAATCAGGAACTTCGTCTGCTGGGGCGAATCCATACCTGGGAGGAATTTCTGGAAAATTATCAGGCAGCCAGGGCGGCTGGATTTTCTAATATTAATATCGATCTGATGTCCGGGCTTCCGGGACAGAGCGCAGCCTCCTGGCGGGAGACTCTTCAGAAAGTGCTGGCCTTAAATCCGGAGCATATCTCCGCCTACAGCTTGATTGTGGAGGAGGGGACTGTTTTTGATCGGTGGTATGGACAGTCGGAGCAGAGATTTCCTCCTCTTCCCTCAGAGGAGGAGGAGCGGCAGATGTATTATGATACGGAAAAAATTCTGGGAACGGCGGGGCTGGAGCGGTATGAGATCTCAAACTATGCCCTGCCGGGCTGTGAGAGCATCCATAACAGCGGCTACTGGCTGAGGAGAGCGTACGCAGGTTTCGGCCTGGGAGCTTCCTCTCAGATAGGTCATATGCGCTATAAGAATACGGATTCTATGGAAGAGTACCTTCAGGGAGATTTTTCTAAAAAGGAAGTGGAGGAGCTTACCAGGAAGGATGAAATAGAGGAGACCATGTTTCTGGGACTGCGGATGATGCGGGGGGTTGACCGGGAGGAATTTTTTCGAAAGTTTCAGATACCGCTGGAAGATGTGTACCAAAAGCAGATCCTGCGGCTGGAGGAACAGGGATTGCTGGAGGAGAAGGGAACCAGACTGCGCCTGACCAGCCGGGGGATTGATGTGAGCAACCGAGTGCTGGCGGAGTTTCTGCTGGATTGAAAAAGCTTATCCAGAGGGGGGAAAGCCTTTTGCCATGCGGTATTTGATGGAAGAGAGGCAAGGGCGGGAACGAAGGGGGAGAAGTATGAAGAAGATACGAAAGGGCATTAACAAAGAGACCAAGATCAATCCAGAAGCCATGCGATATGGATGCGCCGTTCTGGCAGCAGTGATTATTGCGGTGAACATTAAAACTTTTGTCCGGGCTGGTGGGCTGTATCCAGGAGGCTTTAGCGGTTTGACACTGCTTTTGCAGGGGATTTTTGAAAAATTTTTCTATGTGGAGGTTCCCTACACAGTGATCAATCTGCTGTTGAATGCCATTCCGGTGGCTATTGGTCTGAAATTTATCGGAAAACGGTTTACTTTCAGTTCCTGCTGCGTGATTGTACTCTCCAGTGTGCTTACAGATGTGATACCAGTGCAGCCGATCACCTATGACACTCTTTTGGTCAGTATTTTTGGCGGTTTGATTAATGGGCTGGCTGTCAGCCTGTGTCTCATCGGCAACACCAGCAGCGGCGGAACGGATTTTATTGCCATCTTTTTCTCGGAAAAGTATGACAGAGATATCTGGAACTATATTTTCTGTGCCAATGCGGTGATGCTTCTGGTGGCAGGAATCCTATTTGGCTGGGAGCGGGCACTTTATTCTATTATTTTTCAGTTTACTTCCACTCAGGTGGTGCAGATGCTTCACCAGAGATATAAAAAGCATACGCTGTTTATTATCACCCACAGGCCGGACGAGGTGTACCGGGAGATTTCCCATCTTACCAGGCACTCCGCCACCAGATTTCAAGGCTATGGCTGTTATACCGGCGAGGGAACCAGCCTGCTGTACTCCGTAGTGTCCAGAGATGAGGCAAAGACGCTGGTGCGGAAGGTGCATGAGATCGACCCTCAGGCTTTTGTGAATATTATCAAGACAGACTATATTAATGGAAGATTCTATCACAAGACAGACTACTGAACAAAAAGGGGATTCTGCAAAATCCATCGGAATTTGTATTTTGCAGAATCCCCTTTTTAGGTTAGAGACAGGATCTGCCGCACTGCGTAATCATGGATCATCCGGTAGGTGTCATAGGAATAGTGGACTCCGTCCGGGGATTCAAATTCCATGGAACGCAGATAGACATTGCTGTCTAAGTACTGATCCGGGAAGGCAGATTTCAGCTTTTCATTAAAAGCTGCGATTTCCATATTGGTGACATGCTTGGCCTGCTCGGTCACCGGATTGACCGAGAGAAAGTAAAAGTCTGTGTCCGGATAAGCGGAGGAGAAGGTTTGGTAAAGCGCCAGGTAATCCTCTATGGCATCCAGATCATTAACGCCCAGGTTCAGTACCACCGGGGAGTCTGGATGCGCTTTTATGGCGTCCTCCATTTGAAATAAGCCGGATTCGGTAAACCAGCGGTATCCTTCCCCCACTTCGCCAATGTAAGTACAGCTATCCTGGATTTCTGCCTCCGCCTCCCCCATGCCTACGGTGCGGGAATCGCCAACGAAGATCAGATGGTGGGTCGGAAGAGGGGCGGAAGCGGCCTTGGCGGCAGCCAGGGCTTTAGCAGTCTGCTCATCCGGCAAGGATTCTTCCATGTTCTCCTCTTTGGAAAGCGCCGGGGCAGTCTCGGATTCAGAGAGTACAGTTTCTGAATCCGACCAAGAGGAGAGCTTGTCATTTTTCTGATCCAGCATCAGAAAGATGCCAAGCCCCACAAGTCCTGCAATACAAAAGACAGAAAGCAGGATACCAAAAATCATTTCTTTTCTGATTTTTTTCATAGTAATCACACATCCTTTTCAAAGCGCCCGGTATTCGGAAGAATAACGGCATAAAATGCGTATGTATATGCGCAGATAAGATCTGGCTATTATAGCACAATTCTTCCTATCAGTGTAATAATTTGAAAAAAAATTTGAAAAACTATTGACAAACGAATCTGGCTGTCATATTATTATGTCATGAGTGTTAGCACTCTAAAGAAACGAGTGCTAACAACTACCAGATGGAAGGAGGATTTCAGATGCAGATGGATGACCGCAAATGGACGATCCTGCAGGCCATCATCAAAACGTACCTGGAGACGGGAGAACCAGTAGGTTCCAGAACCATTTCTAAATATCCGGATCTGAATTTGAGTTCCGCTACCATCCGTAATGAAATGTCAGATCTGGAGGAGATGGGATACATCCTGCAGCCCCATACTTCCGCAGGAAGAATTCCTTCTGACGCCGGTTATCGCTTCTATGTGGACCGGATGATGGAGGATAAGGACCGGGAAGTCACGGAGATGAAGGAGCTGATGATCCAGCGTCAGGATAAGATGGAGCTTTTGCTTAAGCAGGTGGTGAAGGTTCTGGCAGCCAATACCAACTACGCCACCATGATCTCCGGACCCCAGTATCATCAGACCAAACTGAAATTTATTCAGCTGTCTGTGGTAAGTCCCAGTCAGATACTGGCAGTGATTGTGGCTGAGGGAAATGTAGTCAAGAATAAAATGATCAACATGGAACACGGCCTGGATCAGGAAACGATATTGAAGCTGAATATTCTGTTAAACAGCAGTCTGAACGGTCTGACCATTGAACAGATTAATCTGGCAACCATCTCCAAACTGAAGGAAGAGGCGGGAATCCACAGCGAGCTTGTCAGCCGGGTGCTGGATACGGTGGCGGAGGCCATCAGCCAGAAGGAGGATGTGGAGATTTATACCAGCGGAGCCACCAACTTTTTCCGGTATCCGGAGCTTAGCGACAGCGAAAAGGCCAGCGAGTTAATCAGCGCTTTTGAGGAAAAGCATCCTCTGGCCAGCCTGATGGACGGTCCGGAGCCAGAAACGGATGAACATGGCATTCAGGTTTATATCGGACAGGAGACGCCGGTGCCTACCATGAAGGACTGCAGTGTAGTGACTGCTTCCTATGATTTGGGGGACGGGATGTACGGCCGTATCGGGATCGTAGGACCTAAGCGTATGGATTATGACCGGGTTGTGGGAGTTTTGAAAAACCTGACACAGCAGTTAGATGAATTATTTAAAAAGAATTAGCCGGAAGGCTGGAAAGGTGGGAAAGATACAGTGGCAGAAATAAAGGATGACAAGGCCCTGGATGAGACCACGCAGAACGCCGAAACAAAAGAGGCGGAAAAGACCATAGAGCAGGAAACCGTGGAAACACAGGAGCCGGATACCGTATGTGAAGATCAGGAAGAGGAGCTGGCAGAGGATCAAGAGACCCAGGAAGAGGAGCCGGCACAGAAAAAGAGCTTCTTTGGAAAACGAAAAGAAAAAAAAGACAAGAAGGATATTCAGATCGAAGAGCTGACTGACCGGGTGCGCCGCCAGATGGCAGAGTTTGATAACTTCCGCAAACGCACAGAAAAAGAAAAGGCAGCCATGTATGAGATCGGAGCCAGAAGTGTGATTGAGAAGATCCTTCCGGTAGTAGATAATTTTGAGCGGGGGCTGGCCAGCGCGGGAGAGAATTCTGAGGATCCTTATGTAGAGGGAATGCAGAAGATCTACAAACAGCTGATGACTACCCTGGAGGCTATGGAAGTAAAACCCATAGAGGCAGTAGGACAGGAGTTCAATCCGGATTTCCACAATGCGGTGATGCATGTGGAGGATGAAAACCTGGGTGAAAATATCGTAGCCGAAGAGCTTCAGAAAGGCTACACCTATAAAGGATTTGTAGTTCGTCACAGTATGGTAAAGGTTGCCAATTGACCTAGAGCACTTAATGAAAACAAGCCGTATGGCGCAGGTTGAATTTAGTGCGAAGGTCGCACGAAGGAACTTAATGAATCTGACCGCAGGGAAGGATGAATTTAGTGAATCGGGCATCCTTAGATAATAAGTAGTCATGGATATAGAGACAAAGAATGAAAATAAATCAGGAGGAAAAATTATCATGGGAAAAATTATTGGTATTGACTTAGGAACAACAAACAGTTGTGTGGCAGTTATGGAAGGTGGAAAACCTACCGTTATTGCAAACCAGGAAGGTGCAAGAACAACACCATCCGTTGTAGCATTTACAAAGACAGGAGAACGTCTCATCGGTGAGCCGGCAAAGCGTCAGGCTGTTACAAACGCTGAGAAGACGATTTCTTCCATTAAGAGACATATGGGTACGGATTATAAAGTAGCCATTGATGACAAACAGTACAGTCCACAGCAGATTTCCGCTATGGTACTTCAGAAATTAAAGGCTGATGCAGAAGGATACCTTGGAGAAAAGGTTACAGAAGCTGTTATTACAGTTCCTGCATATTTCAACGATGCACAGCGTCAGGCAACCAAGGATGCCGGAAAGATTGCAGGTCTGGATGTAAAGCGTATCATCAACGAGCCTACCGCAGCAGCACTTGCTTACGGTCTGGATAACGAAAAAGAACAGAAAATCATGGTAT